>OLQJ01000211.1_pt1 | contig 46900 bp, 46 predicted proteins | sample 1673231 | NCBI WGS metagenome assembly OLQJ01 (sample SAMEA3136769, study PRJEB25190) | human gut metagenome | biome: human gut; feature: human-associated habitat; material: faeces | place: Austria | collected 2013
TTAGTATAAAAGGCTGACGGTTATTTTTCTATACACTGTTTTATTTGACGCTTACTTTTCATCTTTGTAAGTGGATACGTCAATATTCATAATGCGTCCCCACATATACGATTCATCGGTATGTTTTTGTCCTAAAAATTGCGATAGAACAGGTTGTCAAACTGCCCCTCGTCATCAAAAGCTGTTTACCGATGTGAACAATATCAATCAACTTTGTAGGAGAATTCTCTGTAAGATTGTGTATTTAGCTGAAACCTATCTTCGGAATTTCTGTCAAAAGCTTGTCCCTAGAAAAATAGCCACAGCATGATTGCTATCATTATGGAAAATCATAAAATACGTATCTTCACCAACAGCCTTTTTCAGTACATCGGTTGTGTTCATCGCTTTACATGGGATATCCGCACAGGCATTTAACAGCTTTCCGTACATCCCGGTAGCATAAAACCGTTTATTTAGGTCCTGCAATGAGATACTGGACGTATTCTCATTACCGATCACATGCTGGATCAGTACAACCGCAACAGATTTTCCGGTACCTCCATTTCCTTTCAACATCAAGAATTTCTAGAACTGGGTATCCGTAGTCATACAATAGCCGAAATACTCCCAGAACATCTGCTGTTCCACCTTATCCGGTATGGAAGAATCCAAATATTTTCTGATATTTGCCCCACCTTCCAGGACTTTTTTCCTGTCCTCTGGATAATATGGAAAGGGAATCTGATTAATCGTCAGATACTTCGGATCATGCTCTATCAGCTCACCTGACAACACATCATAATAAGCATTTTTGAAATTAATCCAGTGGGCAGGCTGCTTATTCAGTTCATACGAATTCCGGTAAATCTGTGGCTGTGTAATCAAAAGGTTATAAACTCTCTGGATCGTGCTGCTGTTAACCTGATCCCGATAAATCAGCTTTTGAATCCGGTATTTCAGCTTTACACCCTTAGTGTCCTCAATAAAAACACCATGCTCATAATAATAGGGAATCTCTCCCCTTATAAAGAAGCTCACATTCTCCACGATACAATCCACAATCTCCATATCCCTCACACCAGTGACCTTCCCTTTTGAATCAAACTTGTGGAAGCGGCTTAATTCCGGATCATTCTTCGGTTCCCGCTCAAACCACAGGATAAACTGTTCCAGAGCTTTCCCTACTTCTGGCTGATTATCCAGTTTCCCCAGATACTCTTTTTCTTTAAATAACTGCCATCCGGCTTTTCCATCCAAACCAGCCTCCTTGCAAAACTCCAGAATCCGGTCATTCATCCATTTGGTCGTGCAGGCAGCCACATAGTGGTACGCACTCTGACAGGTTCCATGAAACTGAATAGACCGCATATCTTCTATGAAACTGTTTACGCTGAAATAGTATTCATCATCTTCCTGCCCCAGATAAAGTGCCTGATAACCGGACATCACAATATTCATTGCAATATCCTGATTGTCCACCAAAAAGATATACTTCTTGGAAGTACCTTCCGGTTCTGTTTCCATATAATGCTTCAGGAACTTCTTATTCATGTTCATCACTTCGTAAACGCTCAACCGTTTACGAAAACACTATGAATGTCAAACCACCCAATTTTAAGGGTTCGCTCGTAACGGGGAAGATATCCACGGCAATTTTGCCATTTTGTCCGTAGTCGGAAACTTATCATACCGATTTTTCTCCTTTTGTCCGTTCGTGGAAACATATCAAAGCCGATTTTAGGCTATGAGCGTACGCGGGAACATATCAATCAACCCACATTTTACAAACGGCAAAAACGCCAACAATACTGTTGACGTTTTGTGGCACCGTTTTACATAAATAATTACACACCGATTGCAGCTTTCCAATTTTTCTTCAAGCCATATGTCCTACAACTTTTCTCATCATATTCGACTGCAATATCATCTCCAGAGGCTTTTACAATGTTCATCTTGCTTGAATCATATTTCTTGTCCTCACGAACCACCTTTGCAACGGCCGCATAAATTTCATCAACAAAATCAAGAGTCAAAATACCATCTTCTGCAAGATCATTACTCTGACGCATCTTGCCATCATATTTGGCATAAAACACTACTTCATAACTTGTATCTGTCACCAAAGCTAATAACTCAATATCAGAAAGACCTTTTGCTTCAATTTTTAATATCTCATCATGAATCTGCTTATTCATAAATTAACCTTCCTTTCTTGGTTCGTATGTTTTGTATGATTTCTCTCCTGTAGTTTCATTTCTGATTCCTACACGAACGGACACTAAATTTCCGTCCTTATCATACTTCTTCAGAACAGATGTTACAGATACCTCGCATCCATCTTCTTCCATGTCTGCGATTTCATCATTAAGGCTCTCCATATCCTCATCTGATATAGAATCTTCAACATCCTCTAATAAATCCTTTGAGCCTTCAACATTATCCACTTTTAAAACACTCTTTTCCCCATCAATCACGTAAGTTCTTTCAATCTTCGTTGGTCTAGAAGAATCTCCTTCGTAAATAACATTTCCACTGTCCTGAACATCTTTACCTTGCTTTTTAGCCTCAGCAATCTCATTCTCGGACTTTTTATAATCTCCTCTATTTACTGTATCGCGCATAGGAACAATATTCTCATTTCCAGAAGAGCCACCAAGAATTCTAGCCATCAAGTGTCCGCCATCGTCACCTTCTTGTCTATCTTCTCCGCCTGATTCAGTCTGTGCACCTTCATCACGTTCATTTTCAGGGTCGTACTTAGGTTCACCTTCCCATGTAGATATTCTGCCCTTATCATCCGTAGTATATGTAACACCATTCTTTTCATATGTGGTATTGGGCATTAATTCTCCGTTTTTCTTATAAATATCTCCATTATCATCGGTTTCATAAACATCGCCATCTATCTCATATTTTGAATTAGGTTCCAAACCATCACTCTCATCCTCAAGATTATCGTAATCCCCAGAATTATCAAGCATTTTAGCAATCGGCTGATCCAAATCTTTCATATCAGAGATTTTTTCCATGGACTTTGACTTTTCGAGTAATTCACTCTCTAATCCTTTTAGTATTTCACTAAATCCCATATCCATTTAGAACACCCCCTTACTTCTAAGATTTGTTATCCAAGCAGAATATATCTCCTTATAATCATCTGACTTGGTTGCTTCTGCTCTCATTAAGCATTGTGCTGTGGCAATTGCATACTCAGCTGATAAACCTTTAACCTGGTCATCGACTGCGTGCATAATTCTATCTGTTAATACATCAAATTCTGATGAAGTATCAACCATTGGCTTTAGCCAAACATTTCCATTAAGTACACCACTCACAACCTTTGCGAGACTTTCAAAACTATTTTCATTCCAAAGTGATAGTTCTTTTCTTAACTCATATTCATTTACAAGTTTTTTCACTAGAAGTTTGCTCTTTGACGATATCTCCGCAGTTTTTAAATCCTCATAAATTGCTTGTACCTCAACATTAATTGGATTTTTTACTCTTGTCTTTAATAAGAGACCCAATAAGTTCTTCTTCAATCTAGCTGTTGATTTATTGAGATGAACCATAGGCTCATAATGATACTGTGATTCTTCTCCTTTATATTTCTGAATCTTACAAAGAACTGGATCAACCCAATCATTTTGGTAAACAACTGCAACACCTTTCGGAAGTTTAGCAATTTCATCTAATTGTTCATCTTTTAATCCAGCAGATTTTCCGGCTAGTCTTCTATCTGTCTCATCCGGCAAACGCATGATAATTTTTGTATTTGTATTTCTGATAACTGAAATATCAACTGCACTTGGTGATTGATCTACAATAACAAATCCCTCACCGTATGTTCTCATTTCTGCAATTGCATTTGAAATCATTTCTACAGATTTTCCTGCAATACTCGGACTTTCAGGATTCTGTTCTGTAGATGTTCTCTTTAAGATATTATGAGCCTCTTCAAGAATAGTCATATGCTTAAATGGAACATTCATACCTTCGGCCGTAGACATTCTATGTTCACTAAGTCTCATAATTAACAGACCCATGATTAATGATTTTGTTTCCAAAGAGCCTATCCTACTCAAATCCACAATGATATTTTTATCAAATAAGATACTACTATCTATTTCATTTGCTGTGAATATCTGCCCATTCAAGCCATTGGTTAACGACCTAACTCTAGTAACAAGAGAACCCATATAATTGCTTTTTACTTCTTCTGAGTATGCCGAGGCATTTATAACTTCAACCAACTCCTCTTGTAAATCAATAAATGTAGGATACAAGTCCTCATCATAGGCATTTTTAGATGTAGAAAAATCCCATCCACAATCTTCATATGATTTTAGCAAAGCATCCTTTAATACCGCTGGCATAGCAGCATACATAGGCCAACAAACATTAAATATTTCAACCAACCTATCTACATGTTCAAGAACATGGATACCCTTAGAAAACTTAAATGGATTTATTCTCAACAACTCTGAATATTCAGGATTGCTTCCAAATACTCTTACGTCTGGTCTATTGCCAAATACATGTTTATACTCACCTTTTGCAGGCTCAATAACCATGAAATTAGCCCCCATATTATTACACTGCCTAATCAATTCATAGATAGTATTACTCTTTCCAGATCCAGTAGAACCAGTAACAAATGTATGCATTGTCAAACTACTCTTATCCAAAAATACGCTGTTTGGACATGAACTTCCCATATTAAAGACCTTACCTAAGTTCACTCCTGAATGAGCAACATGTCCATCATAATTAACTACTTCTTTTCCAAAATCAGAGTGTTCAATAACAGGCAATCCACACACGGATTTTCTTGGCAATCCCATATGAATAGATAATTCATTTCCACTAACCATTGAACTTGGTGTCACCTCAATACTACCCAAAGTTCCTTCGTATCTAAAAATAGGATGCATAAAGTTTTTAACATACTGACCTACTAATTCTGTTTTTTCTTGCTCATAAGTTCCCCATGAATTTATTGCAGCAATTTCAACACCTGTGTTCTCACCACCCATAATAGCCTTATATGTGGAAGCCGCCATTTCAGATGCATACTGTTCTGATGATAAGAAGTAAGCCGCACACTCGTACATACCTAAACTTTCAAATTCATCCATTCTCTTTAATTGCTTATCGATTCTAACAAGCATATCTTCAATTGACTTATCGTGTGCTGTTAATGTTATCGCATTTGATAAACCTTCAGTAACACTCGTTCCATATGTATATGTATGAGATGTTCCTGTTGTTTTTCCTGTACTCTCGCTGTACGAATGAGAATTATTAACACTATGCGAATCATTCACTGATGTGGAATCTGATACAGTTCCTGAAACCGCTGACCCTAATAATCCCAATCCTCCAGATACCACTCCACCTACTGCTAAACTAATGCCACCTGTTACGGGAGCCAAAGCTGCACCAATCATAGAAGATGCAGCAGCAACGCCCTTTATCACCTTTGAAGTAGTGTTTTCTTTTGATGTTCCGTGAGTAGTTGTTGTTCCTGTAGTATCTGTTGTGCCTTCAGTATCAGATTCTGATATAGTATTTGTTGTACTTTCATTAGTGCTATCGGCTGTAGATTCATTCTTTCCTGTTGAAGAATTCTGACCATAATTAATCTGCATTGTAGCGAATGGAGACAATTGAGTATACACACTCTCATATCCTCTTCTTAATGCGCGCAATTGCTCTTGGTTCGTAGTATTTGCAATGATAATACCAGTATATTTCTGCCCTCTCATAGAAAGCACTAACTTTTCTAATCCTTGCACAAACTCTTCATTCTTATTCAGACTTTCTTCTCTGCTATTTGCTACACACGATACTGAAGATATACTAGAACTCTTAATTCCACCAAGAATCTCTTGTATTTCTTCTACTGTATAGTTTGTAGTCTTTATTCCAGGGAATTGACCTGACATTGCATTTTCTAATGTATTTTTTAATGAACTTGTAGTTCTATCATCATCTAATGAGCGTACGCCCATATAGAAATCAGTTCGTACACCATCACTATCAATAATTATAAAAATGGCACTCTTTGTCGCTGCTAACGAATTAAACACACTAGCAAACTTGTATGATGCAAATTCATCTTTTTCATACACCATTTCATTTATCTTGAAAAATAAAACATTGTCATTGATATTACTATCTAATATCCCTTGTTCAAGAGGAACAACTTCTAACTTTACAAGATTAGAAACGTAATTTTTCAAAATCACATCATCAACTACTTGTAAAGCCCCCTGATACCCTGAAATCATATTTGCATATTTAGGTACCGGAACAGCCTCTTTTACATTTGCAAGTTCCTTATTATCCATCTGCTATACCCCCTTGTTTCCTCCTGTTGCAAAAAGGATTGCGCCACCAGCTATGGCAACACCTCCTACAATTGCAATAGGTACATTAGAGCCAACAATTCCGCCAATTAATGCCCCAGCTCCAGCCACAGCCACAATACCACCTACAATCTGTTGCCCGGTTAGTCCGTTTTTTGGCGAAGATGAAGTTGCTGTTGTTCTTGATACAGTTTCTTTTGTCTCTTCGACTTTGCTTCCATACAAAAACTCAACAATCCTTTTCAAGGTATTAACTCGTTCCCTTGAAAAATTAGTAACAACTGAAACCATCTGCTGGTTCATATAATCTTCATCCCACGTTGCTGAATTACTATTTAAACTTTCTCCATCATGTTCATCATACAAGTTATCCATATTACTTTCTGCATATGAAAGCATTTCATTAAAGGTTTTCATACTAGGGTCAACCAACATGATATCTTTCAACATTATTCTCACACGGGTTTTCTTATTATTTGCAACCGCATCGATAAATTCATTAGTTAGTGCCATTTCCATCATCTCCTTGACTTAATATTCTCACAAGCTCTACTTACTCGCTTTGCCTCCACTTGAAGTGCTTCAATATCATCAAATGTCCAAGTTCGTCCATCATCTGTTTTATTTTCTTTAAGAATTCTATTCATTCTAGTTACCCCATTAAGAATTGCTTTGTAATCCTCATCATTACTACTTTGACTCGCCGGGATTCCACCACCATTTGTATAATTAGGACTAGCTGTCGTTGTAGTTCTTGGTGATGAATATGCCTGGTTAACACGGGAACTAATTCCATATACCCTTTCAATAATTGCCTGACAGTAAACCAAATGCTCCTTTGTAAAATCATTTACCAACTTTGTCAGTTCAAGATTCATCAAATCTGCATTCCATGATTCTTGGGGTTTCATTTCCAATTCTTCGGTTTTCTCCATCCAAAAATTCACACCCATACGCTCTGCGTATTGACGCATTTCTGTAAACTGAACAAAACGCTTATCAACTAGAAGACTATCTTTCAGCATTATTCTCACACGCAGCAAATTATTGTTTCTTACTGCTGTCATAAATTCTGGTGTCAATGCCATTTTCTCGCCTCCTAAATATCTAAGATGGAATTTACTCTTGCCTGAATATCCTCTAACCACTCCAACTTCTTCTTTGAATCAGCTAGTCTCTCTTCAGCTGCCTGCTCATCTGTTGCACATGCCTTCAACTCATCTAATTTTGCTTTCAAAACCTTATCTAACTCATCAAATTTTCCTGCAAAATCCTTTTTAATTATCTTTGTCTGCTCCTTAGCATAATCTACAGCGGCCGCACTATTTTCATATAATGTTTCTTCAATTGGTGCAAAGAATTTTTGTGCAAGTCCTGTTCCATCTATGTATTCACGGTCTTCCATAATGTCAACATAGTGTCCCTTTTCCTGGAACCATGTCCAAGGCTTATACAACTTTTTGCTAGTGTTTTCTACCCATTTTTCTCCTGTCTTTACTCTTTCAGTTTTTGATGAAGAAGAAATCATACTAGAGGTATTTGTTGGAATTTCACCTAACATCATCTTAAATGGATCTATCTCAACATCATCAATATTAACTTCCTTAACCAATTCTGCTAACTTTTTCTTATAAGTTTCAAGCAATGTACTTGCACTCTTCTGTACACTATTCTGAATTAAGTCCTCTAATCTTACCTGAACCTCTGCTTGCAAGCTATCTGCAAATTTTGCAAAACCTCTGCAAACATCCTCAGCCTCTTGTCTAGTCATCTTCTTCTTTGCATCAGATAAGTGTCTTGTAATCTTTTTCTGTGCTTCAGCAATTACCGAATTTGCTAAATCAGCAATTTCTTTATCATAATTAGTCTTCTCGATTTGTGCCTTAAACTTCTTTGCTTCTTCTCCACTCTTCAGCTTTGCCTCAATAGAATCGATTCTTTCTACAGTTGCCTTTTTCTGCTCTTCATTCTGTGATATCTGCTGTCTAGTTGTTTCAAAAGTATGTGCGCTCTCAATACGAGTAATAAATGTGTCTACAATATTCTTAATCTTTGCAGTTTTAGCGTACTTTCTAACATACATTCGAATAGCCTCCTCAACCGGAACTACACCAGAATGTATTAAGGCTTGTTCATTAACATCACCATTTTTTACGGCCTCTGCTAGACGATTAGCAATATGTCCTCTTACCGATGCTGGCAAAGGAGCATATTTTTCAAAATGCATCTCCTCATTTCTGTTAAACTTTCTAACCTTACCTTTTGCCTCATACACATCATCATCGTCATCATCATCACTTTCTGCCAATATAGTTCTGATGTTAAGCGCAGTTAATGCCGATGCCGGATAAATATTCGGATTTTCAATTCCATTATCTGCCAGATAGTCTCTTACCTTTTGAAGAGCTGCATCTATACTATCCTCACACTTCTTAAAATCATCCAATTTATTAACTACAAAAATGAATCTATCTCTAGACTGTTTTCCACCAACTTTCATACTTTCAGCAACATGACTCAAAAGATTATTATCGTCATCAACAGCTAACTGTGTAGCATTCATTATGTATAAAACAACCGTCTTTGATGATTCTGATAGCATACGATATGTTGCGGCTCTATGTTCTGGATCTCTCGAATTATTCGGACCTGGAGTATCTACTAAAACTAAAGCAACATCCTCAGATGTTACAAACGGAATATTTCCTTCGGTTCTAATTTTAGAAACCATTGGATTAGAATTTAATCTCTCCATTATTGAATAGGTTAATTCATCATGTGATTCAATCAAATTGCCATCTTTATCATATACATGAGCATTAAAATGATCTGCATCATTATCCTTGATTTCAGTAATGGTTGCTGTACACGCTTCTTGTTTTGCAGGCATAAGTTTCTGACCTAATAATGAATTTATAAGTGTAGATTTACCTGCACTCATGGTAGCAACAACATTCACTTCAAAATCACTGCTCTTAGCTAATTCAAAAGCTCTAATAACATCTGGCTTTTTCAATTCCTCGAATGGACCTTCTTGAATCATATCAAAAATTTCCTGAATGGCTGTTTCCTTATCTTTAACTTCCTTTGCTGGAATATGACTAACTGTAATATTTATATCCTTGGCTTTTGCTTCCTCTGCCATCGCAACAATATCTTCATAATCAGGAATTGTTCCGTGGAATGTAATATCAAAGTCTCTCGTATTGCATTCCTCAAATAAAATACTTGGCAAATCATCTACCCATTCTTGTAAACGTCTATCACCAAAATTCAATCTACTATTCTTCTTCAGTGGATTGTCATCAATTGAAATTTCCGTAGTAACCTGATATGGATTGTATTTAATAAAAATTTTCTTCATTTTTCTTTCCTTCCCTAGTAAATTATTTTTTCAAATGAAAGTATTCCTGAATTGCGCAACAATACACCCAGTTCATCATTTTCATCAATTTCTGGTGTTTCAACATCATAGTATCTATGATATTGAAATTCTTCTCTCGACAGTTTTCGTTTTCTAAAGTCTAGATCATCAATTTCATCCTCAGTGAGTTCCTCGCCATTCATACTCATTTTTGCCAAATATGCAGCATATGCCGAAATCGGATATACACGTGGATTTTCATATCCTATTTTTGTAAGATCTTCTGCAACTTTTTTTAGAGTAGCCGAAACAGAATCCACATCTTTCTTGAATCTATCTAATTTGTTAATTAAAAATACTATCTCTCCATGATAATTTTCTGCAACAAACCGTAAGTGCTTGATATCATCATCGGTTCCAATGTTCTCTCCGTTAAGAAGATAAATCAACAAATCACAATTCTCATCAGAAATCGTAGAATCAGTCAATTCCCTATGCTCTTTATTCTGTGACGAATTAACTCCGGGAGTATCTATAAAGCATACCTTATTACCAATTTCAGACATCGACCTAAATCGAGTTCCCACATAAATCTCTAAACTACTATTATCTACATTATCATCCATCAAGACTTCTTGTGATGCATTTAATTCCAAATCATAATCTAGTTCATATGAAAATCTGTCTTCGCCGGCCTTATTCATTAAATAATGTATTTTTGCAGTGCAAGTATCATTCTGCGTTTTATTTACTTTCTTTCCTGCTAATGCATTTAACAAAGTTGACTTTCCAGCACTCATATTTGCAGTTATCATTATTCTTTTTTCTGGAAGATGCATGAATTTTCTGTTGTTACATATTATCTCGTATATATTGAATATGGTAGGTGCTTCATTTTTTATGAATGCGTAGTTTTCATCATAAAATGCATCAAACATATTTGATAATTTCTTCGCATTTCTCGGAAATAATCTACACACATCTTCTAATACGCCTTTACCTTTTTTCTTATCATCAAAGGCACAAGAGAAAAGGCAATCAAACAATAGAATGTATCGATATTTCTGAAATCTATACTTTAAAAATCTACTGTTTTTCCCACCAAAGACAATATTGTTTTTTGCATCAATCTCAACTGCAATTACATCTTCATTTGGCATCATACATTGTTTAAACAATGACATCATGCCTTTATTCCATTTATCTTTTTTAGCATTTTTTTCGCATATATATTTAATCAAACTAACATATGCTATCCTGTATTTTTTATCCTTCTCTAAAACAGGATGAAGGTGCAAATACTGCTGCAAATGTAATAGTTCCTTATCCATAAGAATCTCACCCCTATTCAATTATTTTAATCAAGTCTCCTTGACTACGAAGCCACATATCAATGCCTTTTCCAAACACCTCGGCGGTCAATATATACTTTCCATCTTCTTCATCTATTAGTTTTGCTGTAGGCAATCTATCCAGAATAGCCTCCAAGCTATCACCGCTGTACGAAAACTTAACTTTTCGTATCTTACCTCCATACATAAACTGTATTCTTTTTCTAAATTCTCCTTCTTCAAATCGACTACTATATGGTATATGAAATTTTTCATCCAGGACTGTGTACTCTTGAATTCTATCTATACGGTATATCGTCGGGAACGAATCATTTATAACATCAAAATTTGCTTTAGTATTTTCGTCATCAATAAAAGCTGTCAGATAAAAATAATATTCAGAAAACATAATCGCTACTGGCTGAATTTTTCTTACTACCACTGCATCTTCTTTTCTTCTATGATATTTTATCTCAAGGTATTTATGCTCACGAATAGCTTGGCCAATCTCCCACATTTTGTCTATAAACACTGACTTGTGTTGCGGCTCAATGTAGTGATATTCCTCATTACTAATCAAATCTTTCACAAGTTTTTGATTTGCTTTTGGGACACAGCAATCAATCAATCTTCCTAAAATATTGGACATTTCATTTTTTGTAAATGCTCGGCTGTCCAACAGAATTTTGCAAATTGCAAGAATTTCACTATTACTTAATTTCAACTTATCAAGTTGTTCTAACTTATAACCTTTATTAATTCGATCATAAACAACTGTATTTTCTATACCAGATTGTTCAAAATCTCCGTCAAGGAATGATCTAATATCATCTATATCTCTTTGGATGCTTCTTTCATTTACTCCATAAATATGAGCTTCTTCAGCTTTATTGATAATGTTTCCGTTAATAAGCTTTTGATATATTCCTAGAACACGTTTTGTTTTATCTTTATTCTCTTTTTCCATTACTTTTCCTTTTCATATATGAATATATCATGTCGCATAGACAGATATTGTCATTTCTCTTTAATATATTTTCCTGATTTAACTCTTCCATCTGATGGCTTTTCTGCGTCATCCGGAATTGCCCAGGCATTTCCAAACTTCTCTGCTCCTGGGATTCTACCTTCTAAACACAAGGCATTAATTCGCCTTTCACTAATTCCCCAAATTATCGCTGCGTCTTGAATTTTAATATAACCTTTCATTTCTCACCTCACAAAGACCGATAAAACAGCGAAATGGCATTGCGGAAAACACCACAATGCCATCTAATGTCGTATATAAATGCAACTGGCTGACATGAATCGTGTCTGATTATTTAGTCCCTATAGCTTTGCGTCACTGACTTTCATCAGTTTTGCTAATATCAGTAAGTATATTATATACGATTGCTCGTATAATGTCAATTTTTTGTGTGGTTTTTAACTAATAATCACAGCAATTATGTGTATTTTATGTGCAATTTATCCAAAAATTTGCTATGAAGACTCCTTTTACTGATCCAACTGCTGATCCTATCGCGGCACCAACAATTTTGCCAGGGATACCCAGGATATTTCCTCCAATCTCAATTCCTGTTTCGGCCCCATCGGATATACAAGACCACACGGTCTCGCAAAACCCATCCTTAACTTTTTCCTTATAACTATCTTCCTTATCATCATACATCCAATTATCTTTTGCATCGTTGATGTTATCAGCCAATGCTAATCTCTTATCCTTTGGAATAGCTTTAATAATGCAGTATAATAATTTAGTATCAAAATATCTGACCGTCAGCTTATCCTGTTTGGAATATGCCGACAGTCTTTTTAGCCATGCGGCAGACACAGAAAAAGACACGGAGATGGTTACCACTCCCTGCCTTACTACATCCCTCTGTGTTGTTCCTGCCTCTGTTTCTCCTGTGGTATCCGCCTCCACTGCATCCATTGATAAATCTATAGGAATCCGGCAGAGGAAGATTCGCACCATTGAAATTCAAATACTGAATAAATGCCATCCTATCTTCCTCCACTTCTTAAGTTAATTCTCTGCTGTGCATTTACTACAATCTCATCAAGCATTGTGCCACCGATATAAACCGGGATAACTGTATCTCCCCCCTGGGTATTGATACTTGCAAATGCCTCTCTGATTGCTCCGACAATGTTTGCTGTATTCTGCGCTGTCTGATTTGATGTCTCCATTGCAGATGTTGTCGCACTCACATTTGGATTAATTACCATATCCTGTGATACACCTTCTACAGCCTTTGCCACCACGTCCTTGCTCTTATTGATTCCCTTTGCAAGTCCATCCATAAAGTCTGGCATCCAGCTCTCGTAATCTGTCAAAGGTCCTTCATCCGGCACAGAGAAGTGAAGGAATGACTTAATCTTGTCTGCCACTCACTTAACGGCATCTCCTACTGCACTCATGCAGGACTTGATACCATTTACAATTCCCATAATCATATCCTTACCCCACTGAAGTGCCTGTGAAGGAAGTGAACAAAAGTAAATGGTGGCCGAACAAGAAACCTTCCATCAGATGCCCCGGACAAATGGGATGTATTTAAATCCTATAATAAAAGGGATGTTGAAGTTGAACTCGCAATAAAAGAAAAGCTGTCAAAGTTTCCTGTTCCAGAATTTATCTGGGATGAATATCATCTCGACCAGGAAATCAATGACAGAGGCATTGGTGTTGATATGCAGCTTGTGGAGAATGCGATTGATATTGATTCCAAAACAAAGGACTACCTTATGAGCCGTCTTGTAACACTGACTGGTCTTGAAAATCCAAACAGTGTACAGCAAATGAAAACATGGCTCTCCGATTATGGAATCGAAACTGAAAGTCTTGATAAAAAGGCTGTAAAGGAACTGCTATCCGATGCTGATAAGAAAGTATCTGAAGTGCTTGAGTGCCGTCAGCAGCTTGCCAAATCATCTGTTAAAAAATACACTGCCATGCAGAATATGGCTTGTGATGATAATCGTGCTAGAGGGTGCTTTATGTTTTATGGTGCCAATCGTTCAGGCAGATGGGCAGGCAGAGGCATACAGCTGCAGAACCTTCCACAGAACCATATGTCAGATCTTGAAGAAGCAAAAAATCTTGTAAGAGATGGAAACTTTGAGGCATTGGAATTATTATATGACAATGTTCCGGGAGTTCTCTCTGAACTCATAAGAACTGCATTTGTACCAAAGCCGGGATACAAATATATTGTTGCCGACTTCTCTGCTATCGAAGCAAGGGTGCTTTCATTCCTCGCAGGTGAACAATGGCGCATTGATGTATTTAAGGAAGGTAAAGACATCTACTGTGCTAGTGCCAGTCAGATGTTCAAAGTTCCCGTTGAAAAACACGGTGTTAACAGTCACCTTCGTCAAAAAGGTAAAATTGCAGAATTAGCACTCGGCTATGGTGGTTCGGTCGGCGCACTTACATCAGTGGGTGCAATCGAAATGGGACTTGCTGAAGAAGAACTCCAACCACTTGTAAATGCATGGAGGGACTCCAACCAGAACATCACAAATCTGTGGTGGTCAGTAGATAGTGCAGTCAAGCAGGCTGTCATATACAAATCTGCTGCCGAGACCCACGGACTCAAGTTCTAATTGTTCTTTGTAAATATCTATTTATTCTTATAGCAACATTTCTTATATTTTCGCCCACTTCCACATGGGCAAGGATCATTAGGATATATCTTCTTTTGTTTCCTAACAACATTTTCTTCTTTTCTTGCTGCTAATACTGATGCCTTAATTGGATCCTCCATTAATAAATATTCCTCACAAAAAATAGCACAGTCTTCCTCATCCATAACTGGCACTGGAATATATGTCTTTTTAATAGTATCAACAAACGGAAGAATTGTAACTGGTTTCATCAAATATTCCATAAATTCTTCTGCATCCGGATATCCCTTCTTCCATATACTTTTTACATTCTGTATTGTTGCTGATTTTGGTTGTTTTTCAATCACATCGACATATGGATTCGTAAAGTATTTCAAATACGAAGAATCATCTGTAATAAAAACATTACTATATTTGAGAGGAGTATAATCATATGTATCCGTACATGCAACCAAAATTATGTGGTCATCATCATATGGATTTTCTGGTAATTCTATAGATACTAATTCTTTAAATTTATCCCAGTCATATCTTACAGATTCTTTTCGACGATTAAGCTGTTGTATTGCCTCCTTAACTTTTTCTTTCCGTTTTTCTAAATCATTCAAATCATATGACGTCATTACTGCTTTCAATTCGGCAAGTATAAGGTAATCCCCCAAAACAGAAATTACATCATATTCAATTTCTCTTCCATCGAATGCATCATACTTTACTTTATTTGTATTTAAAGAAAAATTAGGGATATCATTATGTTCAAAATCAGTAATTCCCTTTGAATATCCCCTTTTTAATTTATTAATGAATTTCTGTTCAAAAATATGACCTACTTCTGCCACATTTTTATTAAATCTAATAAACTGACGTTCAATAAATCTATCAAGATTTACTTGATCCAATAAAGCTTGGCTCAATATTACTTGTTTCTTACTTATCTTTAAAAGTGGCTGAGAAAATATATCATCATCTCTATTTTTCTTTTCATGAAATACAAATCTGTCTACTAATTTCCCTGCATACTCGATTTCAAACTCATGTATTCTTGCCAACTCCTCTATAAGATACTTAACATTAATCAAGCTTATTTCTTTAGTATATGTATCTTGTTTTTTATCATCAATATACTTCAATGATGCAAAATACAAAACCTCCGATAGAGTATCTAGATAATTATACGCAACTAATAAATCCCTTACCTTCACTCCTTTTACTGAACAATCCAAATAGTATTCTTTTGTCAAAGCATCTACGACCCGTTCTTTTATCTTTGATACCTTTTCTGCTTCTTGAAACAACATTTTATCTGGATGAAACTCGCTAAAATTAAAAAACTCATATTCTTCCGTTTGGATCTCAATTAGCTCATCTGCCAACATTGATAATTTTTCGTATGCAATAGGAATGTCAAGTTGATTTCTATAATCAAATAGTGTATGATTTCTTACTTGATATTCTCTCCTAAAGACCCCCATGCTCCTAGCTTTATACTTTTCATCATTCTCAAATGAAAAGGCATATTGCTGAGTCCCCTCTGCCGTTTTATCTATATATCCAATTTTATAGTATCCATATCGAATCCCCTCTTCTATCCGGCATATAAGATATCTCTGTGATGCAATATACAAATATCTTTCAAATTCAGCATTTTCATATGGACGAATAAGTTCAAACTGAATATTGCTGTGTACTATTTGTGTCTCCAATGCTTCACCAAATCTATAATACAAATAATGAACTATTTCATTCATACTTTCAAGAATGGACTCAAAATTATCTGATATTGAGCTTTTCAAATTATCGTAGTACTCAACAGGTCTGTTTGCTATCGACAATTCCATTCCTGTTATGCAATCTGGATTTAAGAAATCTCGATAGTTTTCCCTAACAAGGCGTGTTTGATCCTGGTGAAAAAGCAATAGACTGATTAGCTGTTCTACAAACGGTATTTTACCAGCCTCACATTCATCCATTCTTACAGAATTAACAGAATTCATTTTGAAAAAGCACTCTGTATAAACCGCCACATCAAGAATATCTTTTATGATTTTATCATCAATGGTGAGACCTTTTTGAAAAATATCTTGTGTATCAACATTCGGATTGTTTATTGCCTTTGCTAAATCAAGAACATATCCAACTATTTGTTTTGTTTTTTCATAATCCTCCGTCGTATATCTCATTCCTATAGGATTACGAATACAATTTGTCTTAAATAATATATGTTTCAAGTCATGGTCATAAGGCTCTCCTTCTCTAATATCTGTGTTATACATCAACATCAAGAAAAATAAATTAATTTTGCAGTTTTCCAAATCATTCTGTTCATATGCATCATGAAACTTATTTATAATTTCAGTTTTCAAATGACGTTTCTCCTAAAATCACATAATTTTTTTACTGGTTTATATTAGCTTTTCTTCATTTCTCCAATTGCAACGAACATATCCCGCAAATTCTTTCTTAACCTCCAAATTATCTCCATCAACATGGTCTACAATAATAATCTGTGGAAGAATTCCTGTATCTTTTTCTATATCCTTGATTTCATCAAATATTGTCTTATACATCTTGTTTACCGCTGCTATATCCGATTGAGTAATCTCCGAATCATCAATATTTCCTTGAGGAAAATATACTTGACTTGGCTGATCAAAAAACATAAACAACGGCATTGGCGAATTTTCTTGTTTTGCAAAATAGTGAAGAAAACTTAAAAAGAGCGCTATGTGACATGACACCCAATTAGCTCCACTTCCCATCTCATAAAGAAAAACTTTTTCTCTGTTATTTTGATGCTGATATAGGTCAAAACTTCCGTCAGTTAATCCAAAATTTAAATTAATTGGTTGATATTCGTCTTCAAAGTCCAAAGTTTTTGCCAGTTTGTTCATATTATCTGAAAGAAAACTCTGAGCTTTATTCATCTTTGTTCCCACATCGAATCCTTTTATTTTTTCTTCTAATACCATAATTTGATTCTTGATTTCTTTAATATCCTCATCGACCATATCAAAAACTCCAGAACTGTTCATTTCAGCACATACCGCTATTTTAGCCTTTGCATAATGGACTTTTTCTCTCTTTGATACCAAATTTTGGGATGAAATAAACTTCTGCTCAACAACTTTAATTTGACTCCATACCTCACGTATCCTTTCTTCAAGTTTTGAATGTTCTTCTTTTAACTTTCTCACATCTTCTGAAAAATCTGCAGTATATTTTTCAGTTAATTTTAATTCTTGATCCAACCATTCTGTTGCTTCTATTAAAGCTGCATCTCTTTCTGCTACTTCCTGACAATCATGTCCACAAATCGGACAGATATATTTATCCGTTTCTATCTCAGACACACTTGTTTGTTCTTTTAATTCTTTCAACATTTCTGAAAAACTATTACCGGTTAATGAAGCATTCCCAGTATTCTTTATCTGCAACAGAATATCTCTTTCTTGATTTCTCAATTCCTCCAACTCTGCATTTAATTCACTATAACGCTCTGTTATTTTCGCCTCACCGAAAAGCTGAGAATCATCAAAATCTGGTAGATTTTTTGCAGTTTTTAACATATTTTGCAAAGTCATATTATTATCAAAATCTCTATCTAGTAAAGCATAATAATTTTGTAATAATACCTGTAAGTTTTCACGGATATACTCAGCGCTTTTTTCATTTGCTTTCTGTTTCTTTTCCTTTTGTTTCAATTTTGACTTTAATGTACTTAACTGAATCAAATCACTATAATATTCTTGCCCTATCATCCCTGCAAAAACGGGAAACTGGTCAATCACTTCTTTTCTCTTGTAATAGTCCGAGAAACGATAAAATAAAGCAAATTTGCTTGCCATTAAATTCTGATGTTGAAAAAGATATGAAACCATATTTCTTAAAGATGCCTTTTTCTCTTTTTCTTCTGAATCCGTAGATACATTGCTTACAAATAACCCTAATGCACATTCTATTTCATATTGCACATCTTTATACGGTATTGGTGTTCTATCCTTAAAATAGACCAGTTCCAAAGTATTTGTATCAAAATCATAACTTTCTTTTATAAAATGCATCTTATACATATTGTCTCCTGTATAACGAGCTACGATATATGAACTTCCGTCAATATGCATAACAAGCGCATACAAGTATGCAAACTCCGTAATTTTCCCTTTAGGAATAGTACAACGTGTACTACATAAACAATAATCAATAATTTCAACCAGTGCACTCTTTCCCGTCTTAGATTCACCGGTTATAATATTCACACCTTGCTTAAGAGGAACTATTCTTTTTTCACCATTTTCATTAAATATAATTATCGATTTTATATAACTCTTCATTCGCTTTCAACTCCTAAAAAATAAGATAAATGGTCGTCGGTTGTTTTTGAAAAAATAATGCCTAGATAATATGCACATTTTACCCAATTTTTCACTATACCAGAAAAACTTTTATAATCAATTTTTTTTACAACAATTAACTTATGTTCATTATTAATAACTACCTTATTTTCAGAGCACAAAATAATAATACTTTCTTTGGAATATGGTTTAAGTGCATTATATCTGTCAATATATCCTGTTAAACGTGTTCTTCCCGAAATTTTACTATTACCTACAACTTGCTCCGATTGAAATAGTGTATCTATACGGCTTTTTATGTTTGCATTACATAATTTTTCCCTTGATTCTTTATGTATCAAAATAGGTAATGCCATAAATACAAGCTTAAGTTCACAAGGTTTTTCATATCCAGTCAAAAAACTTTGAATTAATAGTGAATAAAAATGCGTGTTCATAGACAATCGCTTTATATTCTCAATGCTCATTTTCGTCACCTACTTTCCAATTAAACTCTGTTTCGTCTACAATATTATGTATAACTCCATGTTGGAAAAAATCTTGGTTTCGAATAATTGAGCCAAAATCGTCTGCATTCCATAACATAACCCTGTTATAAAGATGTTTTGAAATTTTTATTTGAGTTACTTCATCGACACCCTCAGCCTCTATTTCACTATCATCCTTTTCACATTGCATTCTTGCTGACAATGTATTTTTATATTCGTCTATGCTTTGCAAATACAAAAAGTTATTTTTAAAATACTCCGCAATAGTTATATCTGTTTTCCAATAATCAGATATTGCTTCCGTTACCTTTCTTTCGTAATCAATATCACGAATTGCCTCAACAAATTTCTTCTGCTGCAATGCAGCTATTTCTTCCGTTGGAATTTCGGCATTTGAATAAACAGTCGGAAGTGGAATAGTTCCAGGTGAACAATGCCCTGCCGTCTCCTTCTGTAATAATTCCTCAAATTCTGTTTTTGTAATTTGCCATATATGCGGCGGATTTTTCACCTGCATTATTATGTTGCCTACTAGTGCACCTATATAATAATCTCTATTCTCTTCTGGAATATGTCCCACAAACTTTGTAAATTCTTTTGATATTCCCTGAATAGATGTTTGTGCAGGCGCTATAATAAACTTTTCCAAAATATCAAGTAAATGAATCACAAAAAATCCTATTATACTGCTTTCTAAATGTTTCTTCTCTTTCCTTATGTTCTGCTCCAATTTCAGTAATACAAGCTAATTTTTCATGCTTATCTAATTCATTCCACTTTGAAAATGGTGAATCCGTAGTGATGATAGATGTAGTACTGAGTATAAAATTCGAAAACCCCTTAAGTCTTTCATAATCCGTATACCAATTTGCTAACGTTTTCCAAAATTCTATATCCCTATCAGAAAGATTTTTTTCTCCAAAATGATGTTTTACTTCTTTCTGATATCTTCCTTTATTTTTATTAATAACACTAACATCACCATTCACTTCTATTTGAAGAGTATCCCCTTCCATAAGCTCATAACAATCCTTTAGTGCTACTAGATATTGATAAACATTTCCTGCTTGATTCAATGTTGCGTCATTAACTGCTCTATCCACTCTTTTCACCTCTTTCACTACATAGAACACTTATTAGAACGAAAATGCTCTTATACAAGTTACATACTGATTTTATCCCATAAATAAAAATTACCTGTTTCCAGAAAATGCTCTATCTCAATGAATGATTTTCCTACTCCATTTAATGTTAATTTCAATCGGTAGAAATCAACTTCTCCTGCGCCATTCCGATAAGGATATATTGAGGGTAACTCTGCTGAATACTTCAAAAGTTCCTTGCCCTTTTTGCCAGACATACTTGCATAATCTCTTTCTGAAAGCATACTTTTTCTTTGGCACTCTTCATCCATATTTGCTTCATAAAAATCTTTATCAATTTCGATATTGGCCCAAGGAAACAGTTCTTGAATTACTGACTCATAACCCCTTACTCCAAACCCTAAAATTTCTCTTTCAAATAATATTTTTTCGACTTCTTTTTCACATTCAGATTTCAATCTAAATGTTCCACGACCAGACGATTTATTAATCCATTCTTCAACTTCTAAAATAAGACTTCCTTTCTCATTAACGTGTAGCATCCATTCTTTTGCTAATACCAAGGAAGTCCAGCGACTTGTAAATTCACTTTGCTTATTTGCCAAGTCATATAACATTTCTTTGGAAGTTGGTATTGTTTGTTTCCTTGGAATACTTATTTTCCATCCTTCTTGACACCTTTTTGCTGTTTGTTTATTAACACATTCCCAAATCAATTCTCCTGTTGTAGGCGAGGACAAAACAATGATAACAGGTAATGAGTGATTTAACCAATAATAATAATGCTTAATATCTCCTCGATATATCACACAATTGTCTTTTTGTTCTTTAAAATAAGAATCCCCTGACTTTATTTGAACAGCTATTAATTTACCAGATAGATATTTATCATCTCTTGTCTCAATTATTGCATCTATACCATAATCTCCAATTGGCTGTTCTCTAAACATAAAACCAATTTTCTGAAATGCTGCTCCACATTCAAGAACCCCAATTCTCTCACAATCTTCTTTTAACATATATAATTGAATAATCCTTTCTTAGTTCACATTCTTTTGCACTTACCCTTAATCTCCCCCACCAGCTCATGCACCGTCGTACACGGGCACATCTCTGATGGCTTCGTTTTACCTTCTCTTTTACACTGTTCCAGTTTCTGCTGTGCTATCTGAATTGCCTTTTCTTCGTCACCGGCTTTGCAGATTTTGCCATACATCTGCTCATCAGCCTTGGAGTATTTCTGTCCAGTCTTGGTTTCATATACTCGTCCGAAATCTGAGCAACAAGTCCAAGAATCTTGGATTGCCGGCATAGAACCAAAGTAAGCATACATCCATATCTCAAAACATGGATTGGACCAGCCCACTTGTATTCCTTTATCCTCTGCCTCTTTTATAATCTCATCAAATCCTTGCACTTGGTCTCTATCAAATACAATCCATGGGATTCGATACTGTGCATCATAAGCAGTGAGTTCCAGACATTTATCAATCATTGCACGAGTCTTTGTCTCTACCACCTTTATTACAAGCTTGTTTCTCACATCTTCCGGCAATGCCTGATGGAGACCTTTAAAAAAGCAGCGTTCCGTAGCCTCTGTATCCGTAACAATCAAATAGTAGCCCAATTCCGGCACCTTGAATTGTTTTCTCTGGTCTCTCGTTTTTCTATTACCTGTTCTGTCTTTTTTCGCCATACTCATTCCTCCTTAAATATATCAATGCTCTTTAAGGTAGGAATCGCACCATACTTTCCAATCAAGTAATTCTTCTCATAACTTTCATCCTTACGGATACGGGAACCATCCTCATCTACGAAGTCAGCCAATGAGTAAAGTGTGGATACACCTCTTTCATCCTTTTCTACAAACCAGATTTCATCACGACGCAACAACTGATTAGACAACTGCCATGTGTCATGGGTTGTAAATACAAGCTGTGCGTGGTTGGTGTTGATTTCCGGATTTAAGAATGTAAGCAGGAAATTTCTTACAAGTAACGGATGCAGGCGAGCATTTAATTCATCAATGAAGAACACACTGCCCTTCTCTAACACTTCCTGCAATTCCGGATATAATGCAAACATCTTCAAGGTTCCGGCAGACTCCAATCCCAACGGAATTTCCGCCATTTCATCAGAATCTATCATCTTGTGAAGTGCGTTAATCTTGTATCGTTCTTCCTTGCTTTCAGCCTCCTGAGGAACCTTTTCAATTCTGAAATCCTTGATATGCTCATCAAAAGATGCGAAATATTCTACAACTTTTTGCTGCACATTCTTATCTTCTACAAATCCCTTCGGCAATCTTCGTGACATAAAGAAGTTGGTAAAAGGATCACCAAAATCCGCAAATTCATTTGCAAGAAACCAATCCCTGATTGCCTTACACTTACCAATCTTCAGCTTTGCTCCCAAAGAGATAATAAGCACCTGCTTTTCCAATGCTACCTGAATATTGTCCCTACTGCTCTTTGGGAATCCCGACAAGTCCAGTTCCTCGTCACTGGTGCCACGATAAAATACTGTACTATACTTTCTAGCAGTCTTTGCCTTGGAATTAAGCCATTCTTCGGTTACACCTTCCTTATTGATGCAAAAACCATAGTTATAGCTTCTCTCAGACTTATCCCCAGGCAATGTGAAGTACACCTCAAAGCTAGATTCCGCATTGGCAGATGTGGAATCAAACAAGAACGGCGTTGGTCTGAACTCTTCAAACTTCTCCTCCTCATCGCCATACTTAAAGGACTCTGCAACATACTCAGACATATATTCAAAAGCATTATATATATTAGACTTTCCGCTTGCATTTGCACCATAAATGGCAGCAACTGGCAAAATCTTCTCGCTACCAACTGTCACTACTCTGTCTGAAAACTCGGTCATCTTCGCCGCAGACAAATCCAAAGTAGCCTCTTCTCTAAATGATTTGAAATTTTTAAAATTAAATTGAATTAACATGATTGCTACCTCACCTTCTTTTCTACTTTCTAGTATATACAGTTTTTTCAAAAAATCAACATTCAAATTCGATTTATTCTCATTTTAATGTATGTTTTTGTTGTTATAATAAAAATCACCCAATTTACATCTTCGTAAACTGAGTGACTTCGCACAATTTATACTTTTTTCTTTTTGAGCTTTCTCTCCGGCAATTCCTGGTACATTTCTTCCACCATATTCTGCAATGCAGTTCTATCATCCAAAATAGTTACTGGCAACATAAGTTTTGCACCTTCATATGGCGGTTTTGGTTCACTGTCCGGCATAAATTTCTTACTGACCTCTGTAATCTTTACCAGAAAGCCATTGCCATAAATCCCACCAAATATCCGCTCTTTATAATAAAAAATAAATCCACCCATCATAGGAATATTTCGTACATTTCCCAAATCAGATAGTTGGTCCATTATGTAATCTGCTAGTTCTTTATTCTTTGACATAAACACCTATTCCTTTTTCAATGCCTGTACTCTCATTGCTATATTTTCATTAAATTCTTCATCTGAAAACTTCGGATCTCTGGTATCAAACCATATCTTACAAGGCACTTCGCCACATTCACCACAATTTTGCATACACTTATTATTTCTAACACAGTCATAAATCGGACAAGCTTTCCCTTCCGGTGCATGAAAAACTTTTCCCTCACAGGAATTACAGCCATTGCACATCTTACCAAAACAATAACACGCTCTACATTCCGTGCCACAGACGCTTATCAGTTCCTTTTTATACTGCTCATACCAACCTCTGACCACCTCAATCGGATGTTGAACTAATTGGGCTGTTTCCTCTATGGTTTTACCTTCTTTAAACTGCTTACAGGCAACAGAATACATACTCTCCGAAACCTCTATCAAATGTCCATCCGGGTCAAAAATATGAATTCCTCTTTGAAGCCAGGAAAAAGTTTTCGGCTCATGAAGTCTTTCCACCTGCGGATAAGAATTTAACAACTGCATAAATGCATCAAAATCTTCTGTCTCAAAATACAACTCCATGGTATTGGAACGAAATTTCATTGTACTGGCATCAAATCCGGCTATATGCTCCAATCCCTGTTGCAATGCTAATCCACAAGTCAAAGTTTTATTCTTACCTAAATCCACAAGTACTTCCTGCTGAAATAAACCCTTATAAAACTGCAAAGATTTTTCCATATCTCGTACTGCTATTACGGTGGTACAGTATTTCATAGTTTTTCATCCTCTCCTGCCTGTCAAAATTTGAAACTATTATACTAAATTCAAACGAAAACATCTTGTATATTTCCGACATCCTTAAAAGCCATTATTTTTGCATTATGTATATCCATAGAATGGTATCTCTTGAATTCCCGTAATAAGTGTGATTGGTCTGTATATCCAAATTTGTAAACCGCACTTAACACATCAAAATCCGGCTCACACAAAATATCTCTCCATAGGAATTGATATCTTATCAAATTGCTTAATTTTTTAGGCGTAATGCCAACATACTCATGAAACAATCGCTCCAACTGTCTGGTACTCACAAAGGATTCCTTTGCTAATTTTGCTATATCTAAAGAACCTTTATTTATCAAAATGTTCTGTATTGTATCGTTAACAACCGTATTTTCTCTCACATCAGATAATCTTTTAAACAATACTTGTTCGGTAAATGAAATCTTTTCCTGTAAGGTTTTTAGTTCCAACAGTTTGGGGCGAATAATCTTGTCCAACCATTCAAACCTTGAATCCACATCAAAGTATCCATTCATGGTGGATTGCCATGAATCATCGCAAAATGCATATGCACTCCACGCATAAAGTCGAATAGCATAGGTTGATACCATATGACCTATGGTTCCGTTGTCATGTGCATGGAAACTGCAATCATTTACCCCACAGAGTCCTCCGGTTACGGTATTATCGGTATAATCTATATGATAAATAATATCCACACAAGTATCCGGAATTACTAATTCCGGTGCATCATTATTTTCGATTTGTATAAGTGGTTTTTCTGTTCCCCAATAACATCGGATGTAGGATTGCAATTCTTTAGAAGGGGAAATTTCTGTATAAAAGCTATTTCTTTTGAATGGAGTTGCCGTCAAAGGGCGATAAATTATTGAATTGTTCATATCCCACAACTCCTTTCGCATAAATTACTCTTTTCTTCTAATCGGATGCCTAATTACTGTCTTCCACTTCTCCGGTGCAACCTTTCTTGCATCAGACATATATATTTCATGATGTAACCGATTTTCATTTATGTCATTTTCATATCCACTCTTTTCCAGAAACGCATCCATAATCGCTACAGTCTCCGGTTCATTATCAAAAGGTCCTATATGCATGATTTGAACACATAGACCTTCATCAATTGTTAGAAATTCTGCTTTGGTGCAATCAACCTTTTTCTTTCTTGTTGCAGTTTCTACCGCCCACTCGAAATCCTTCTTTGTAATAAAATCAGGTAATCTAATAACAGAAATCCAATTAAATGAATCCTTATTCCCGTAGTCTGTGCCTCTTACATTTTCTTGCCACCAGAAACCTTCCAAGGGTGGAACTACATATTCGAAAAATCCTTTTATCTTATAATCCGTTTTATAACTCATCTTCAAAGTATATGCAACAGCATACAATACACTTATTGCCTGTTGGTACTCGTCATCCGGAGTATTTGGATTCCCTTTCCCTCTGACAGCAATATAATTAGCCGTCTGAACATTGACTATTTCAGGTTTATTCTTAGGCATATAAAATTCTTTGTATTCTTTCTTGAAATCAAAAGCCATTCCTTACACCTCCCGAAAATAGTAGGAATTGTACTTCGTTCCATCATGTCCTATTACCGATTCTTCGGATAAACAAAATCCTTTATGTTCTAAAGCTTTTATACGTTCTTTTGCAATCGAAATCGCCTTGGTTGCAATCATCTCACAAGCAAACATATCTCTCGTTTCTGGAATAATAAGCCCAAGAATATCCTCTATAATATCTTGTTTTTCATAATCACTTCTTAAATCCAGTCTAAGCAATCCGCAGTTATTGAAGTAATCCTTTGCCTTTCGGTTAAACAATTCTATTGTACCAATTGCGCAGTTATCATTTTTGTCAATAATAGCCCACCGTACATAATATCTGTTTTGATATTCTCTCTTCCAAAACGCAATGGTATCCTTCATTTCTTCCATTGTAGTATAGTAAAAACCATTCACACAATTATCACTGTTAAAAAGCGGTACCGCATTCTTATCGGAATATACCTTAAGCAAATGCTCTGCATCTCCATCCTCAATTTCTCTCAGCAGAAACTTTTCATTTTCCATAACAGGAATTTGTTCATATACATCAATACTCATCTTCTTATTAACCTCCATATCGTAATTTGTTAAACATTAAATAACTTCATATACATTATCTCTCACAAATTACGACACCTATATGTCATAGTTTATTGTATAAAAAAAGAATATCTTTTGCACTATTAATAATCCGTTCTTTTATATGCTCCGGTTCGATAATCTCGACTTCTTTTCCCTGTGACAAAACAACACCTATCCACCATTGCTCATTCTCTACAATATGAATCTCCATAATAGCACTACCGTCATCACAGTTTTTTATTAGCTGTCCGTTTAAATATTCCTTTATTCTGTGTATCGCATTTCCACGGCATCGCATCCGAACTCTTATGGATATATTCTTTCCCTGATAGGAATTATCACAATCATTTAAAATATCCTGTGCCGACTTGTGCTCCTTGGAAAATTCATCTTCCATTATACAAACATCTTCCATCCGAACCAGCTTATAGGTTCTATAATCCTGTTTCGCCGTATTATAAGCCAGCATATACCAAGCGTACCATTTGTAAATAACCGCTATCGGTTCTACACAATGCTGTCTTGTTTCTCCGCCATTATTTGTATATGTAAATCTAACCACTTGCTTATTCTTAACTGCAGACTGTAAAGTTTGAAGCAATTTCTCATCGCCTTCTCTTAATACAGAAAAATCCAAAATCATACCTGTATGATTGTTCTCAGATATAGCTGTTATTTTCTCGTAAATATCATCAGCCACCGGATTATTAGTAACCGTTCTTAATCCATTTATGGCAGTTGCAATATAGGCATATTCATCTCTCGATGCAAGTCGGCTATTCATTTTGAAATCACTTAAAATTTCATATCCACCATTTGTACCGGTAAAAGCACAAATCGGTATGCCTGCCTGACACAAAGCATCTATATCCCTCTGAATCGTCCGCACAGATACTTCAAAATGCTTTGCCAGCTCTGATGCAGAAGATTTTCCGTGATTAAGCAAATATAAAGTTAATGCGTATAATCTGTCTGTTTTCATTATCGCTTTTTCCTATCATATATTTTTCAAAAAATAAGCTACAATACCAATAAATTTCTTATATAGTCCTATGTATCCGGCTTTATGTTTTCTGAAATAATTAATAACTGAAATGACAAAATAAGATATCACTTGAATAGGTAAACTTATAACATAAAACAAAATCAATATAAGGCCCCCAGATACAAGCAATTTCAGAAAGAGCATTAATGTATTTGTCTCGTCGTTATAATTCATTAAACTCGTGTATGTATTTTCTATTATTGCAAAATCCAGCGGAAGTTCTTGCACTTTCATCCCTGTAATAGTAAAACAGAATCCCAACACTGTGATAATAAAACCTAATGGTAAAAACGATAATTTAAGAAATTCAATATTATTGTCCAATATTTTTTCATAATATTGCTCATTTCTTCCACATTTTCTAGCCATTCCGACAAAGTAAAGCAATAGATATAAAGCCGATGCTACAACAATATCTGTACCATTCTCATTCGGCAATACTAATGCCAACAACGAAATTGCCGTATACGAAAAACAATATGTAAATAACGGAGTTTCATATCGTAAATATAATTCTTTTGGTTGTATTTTTCTCCACAGTTTTTCAACTATCAAAATATTCTTGATTTTCGGATATTTTCCACTTATAAAATGCCCTAGACTTATAAACAAATTTCCAAATATACTATCGTATACATATCCCGCTATGTATACTACTGAAATTAACATAATAAATAATAAACCAATCAAAAATATCATTATTACTGTTAATGACATCAATTTTATTAATAATTCAAATAATACATCCATACCTTTTCCTCTGTATCATATATTTTTTACCAATTAACTTCTTCAAAATCATAAATCTTTTTAAACTCCAACAGTTCCTCGGGATCCGTATTCTGCCTATCTAATTCTTCAGTTAAAAAACTATCATTTTGTTATTTTCTCTATTTCGAACGCCACAACCCCATACTGCATCTGTTGTTCTTTTGAATAATAATTTTCCATATCTGCTGGATTAGCAGTTGTAAGATTTTCCTCTGTATAACCACATTTTAGCAATGGTAATGCTTGATATAATTCAGTAAAATTCTTAAATATATGTATGTTTTTAACACTTACTACAAGCGGTTCGTCAGTCTTAGTATTGACAAATACTATCTCATCACCTATCTTAATACATTGACGTTTTTCATCATATAATCTAAGTTCATATGTCTTTTCTCCACATAAAATCATACGAAAAGGATTAGGACGTAATTTCATCGTGTGTTTCATATCGGCCTCCTTAATCTAGAAAACTCATCGCCTGTTGATACTTTGTTCTATAAATCTCTTTACTTCTGTCTGATAACTTATTATAGCTTCTCTCTAACTTTTGCTTAACAAAAGAAATACCTTCTCCAATATCCATTTTTCTTTCAACATAAGCTAAATAAAGAAGACTTGGAACGCTATCAAAATGTGAAATTGCATCTGCATCTGCCACACACAACTCTTCTAACGATAATCGTTCTCCCGATATACTTCCTCTGTGATTTAATACACATGACTGTACTTGTGCGATTTTCTCTTTATCATAATCGTACGTTTCCAGTATTTCCTTCGCCATTTCAGCGCCGTGTATGTGATGTTCTTCATACAAATTATAGTCTGTTATGGAAGCTATATCATGTAACCAAGCTGCAATAATCACAATCTCTTCGTCAGCACCAAATTGTTTTGCAAGCATTACTGCATTATCTACCGCAGCTTTTATGTGATAAAAGCAACCCATTCCAAAGAAATTACTCGGCAGTTCACACCTTCTTTTTATTTCGCTTTACAAATATTCAATAATATCCTGTCTCATTTTCTATTCTTCCTCTAACAAATCCGCATATACCTTTTCAACGATACTATCTGCATCCATTTCACAAGAAATAATTTCTTCCTTAAGAACAGATGAAAAATCTTTTTCACGCCACCACTGACGCATTAGTTCTTCCCCAAATTCTTGGCTTTTACTTCTTGTTTGGTGACGTCTTACTGTTTCCTCAAATGGTATATCAAAATAATAGGAATACATATTTGCACCATATAATTCATTGGCCAGATTAAATAATGGACTATACCACTCGTCATACATAATTCCTTCTAAAATAACAATGTCACTATGTTCATTTCCATATTTCAAAAGTTCTATCATAAGCGGCAATGCTTTCGTATCTATGCCATCTTTAACCCAAAGCATATTTCTTCTAATTTCATCCTGTGAAATAAGCATTGTATTAAATCCTATTTTTCTTTGTAACACTCTTGCTACTGTTGTTTTTCCGCTACCTGAATTGCCTCTAAGTATAACTAATTTTTTCATAGATTCTCCATATCGTGTCCCATTATTCTCCTAAAGGAATTTTACCGTTCACAATGTCAGCTATTACTTCCACCAAAAATTCATGTTCTCTCTCCAACACCCTCGCTGCTAACGTTTCCGGTGTGTCTCCTTCCAACACGGGTACTGTTGTTTAAGCTACGATTTCGCCGCTATCATATTCTGAATTTACTCTATGAATTGTTACTCCTGTTTCACTTTCTTTTGCTTCAATAACAGCCGTATGCACATTCATTCCAAACATACCTTTACCGCCAAATTTAGGTAGTAATGCCGGATGAATATTAAAAATTTTATTGTTATATCTTTCAAGAACTGATATATGTAACATCCTCATATATCCTGCCAAAAAGATCATATCAACATTATATTTTGACAATACACCTAAAATCTCTGTTGCCAAACTCTCTTCGCTTCCTGATTTCTTAGCACTAAGGTGATAGTTTGGGATACCTTCGTCGGCAGCTCTTTGTAAAGTCATTGAACTTCCATTGTTACTAATAACAACTGCCACCTTTGCATTAATTTGATTATTCTTACACCCATCCATAATCGCTTGTAAATCACTTCCACCATGGGATGCAAATACTGCTATATTCATAATTGTTTTCTCCATTCTTTGGTTTGATAAAGCTAATATACCTACATTATATATCATAGCATGTTATCCACCTTATTTCCTCTGTTTTTTCTCTTACTATTACAGTTATTTTTGCTATAAAAAAGAAGAGGATTACCAAACTTAGTAATCCCCCAAAAACTAACGTGTTCTTCCTCTTTCAAGTGATGAAACATTTCCATAATACTGACCATCCTTCGTTGCTTCAATCTCCGCCCTAACACATTCTTCTCACCATACCTTACAAGCCTCTTCATACTTCCGCTTCTCCTCACGCACCGCAAAAAGCTCTGTAAAGAATTCCGCAGCATTTGCATATCCGGCGTCCCAAAGCACTTTTGAAAGCTCAGCCTTCATCTTCTCCACCTTTTTATCCAAAAGAGTAATCCTCTCCTGCAATTCCTTCCTCTTCTTTTGTTTAAATACTCCGGAACATTCAGACAGCTCAATCTCCAGATTGCCCCGCTCCTGTTCAAACGCAAAGATTTCCTTATTCCTACGCTTCAATTCTGCATCCAGTTCCATAATCACCGGATACTTAGACAGCAATAACGGTTCCTCCGGCTTCTTAGGAAGCTGTACCTTTTCCTGAATCTCAACCGCCTGCTCTGGCTCTTCCACCAACACTGGAACCTCTTTCTCTACAACTTTCTCATAAACCACATCCTCAATCTTTTCAGCCATTTTAGCCGCTGCAAGTAATACCTTGGATATCAGCAATTCCAATGTCTTAATTGCAAGTCTGATAATTTCAGCCAGAAAAGACGGATTATTCCCGAATAATTCAATGGAGCGCTTAACTTCCTCCGATATCTTTTCTCGCTTCACGCCTAGGATATCCTCCTCGGCAACACCTGAAATCAATGCTCTGTCCACTGTCTGATTCCATCTTACACGCTCCATATTGTCGGCTTCTATCTCTGCTGCCTTAGGATTGTTTTTACCAATCTTCTTGGTAGCAAGATACAATCCGTTCCTGTCAAATACATGGAGCTTATCTTCTTCATTTATGGCACAGACATTAATCAGATCCGTGTATAAACGCTTTACCTCGTCTAAAAATCCATCAGCCTTAAACAGCTCGTTTTTCGTAGTAAACAGATTCCGCTCATACACTTCCCCCTTCTTGATAACCTTGCACTTTTTACGGATGTTCCCAGCTTCATCCAAGATTTCCTTCTTGGTACGCCGGTGCTTACCCTTTTCGTCATAAAACATATTTCTGGTCGCGATTTTCTCGATTGGCTTATCCAGAAGCTGACGCTCTGCAAATATCAGATGAATGTGATAATTGGTCTTACGCTTGTTATGATGCAATGCTGAGATACACTCCACCTTATATTTCTGCTTAAAATGGTCTGTAAATTGCTTCAACAAATACGCCGGCTCATAATGCACAAAGGACTCCGGCAAAGCTATAATTAGCTCCCTCGCCTCAATACACTTTCCCTCGGTTCCTTTTTTCCGGAAACATTCCTGATTACACTTAGTCAACTCTCTCCAAAAGCTCCGATCCGGAACTGTAGTATAGGTAGCATACAGATTTTCCTGCTTTGCCTTACTTGATATATAAGTAATTCTGCCTGACACATCGGTCAGCTTATTCATTTGTACAAATGAATTTCTTGGCAATCTAATCATCTCCCTTCTATTGCATAATGTGAGTGGATGCATAGGCATCCGTTTACGAACGCACCAACCTTTCCAGCGTAATAGCCCCCTGCAAGGGCGAAATACACAAAGTACAAAACGAAGTTTTGTGCGATGGGTGTATTTCGCTCTGCGAGGCTTAGCCCTCGCTCAAACGCATGAGGGCTGATAAAGAAATTTGTCTTAAGCTCAAAAAAAAAGAAAAAGCCACATACCTTCGAAAAGATATATGGCTTCAACTAAGCTAATAACTATATTCAATTGGCTACAATTTGTGCCGTTTCCGGCACCACTTGTTTCTTCTGTAATTGCGGCTACAATTACTTCTAGAAATGATGCTACAACACATCCATCTGTAAAAGTTCTATAGCTAGCTGCTATACTAGCACTCCCTTATCTTCAATGCTCTTTGCCAGTTCAAACAACGCAGTGTCTTCCACAACATGAAAGGGATGTTCCTTAAAGTCGTGTAAATCACTGATTTTGACATTTCCAAACCTGACACCATGGTCGTCCCCCCATGATGGATATATTTCCTTTGTTTCTCTCATTCTCGCATTCCTCCATTCTGAAATCTTAGATATGAAAGCTGACAAAAAAGGAAAGACCGTCTGCTTTCACATCCAAAGATGTTGAAAACAAACGGTCTTGCGACTCTTTTAATATTTAGTTGTTGATGAAAATAATCCCCGAAATAACCTTAATTGTGAACTGTAGATTTTTGTGTCCACTCATACCAGTTCCATAACTACTGAGACTTTAATCTCGTGAGAAATCTCCTTTTTCCGTCCAAAATTGCTCTGTCCAGAAAACTTAAAAACTCTCGCAAAGTGCGTAAACTCAAGGATTTCTACATATCCACCCTTTGTAGACATGTGACGACTTCCACATGCACCGTCTCGCAGAACTGATCCACCGCCGTCATCTTCTCCACACGATATCCCGCCAGCTGCATCATCTCCAGATCACGTGCCAGACTGGTCATCTTACAGGAAATATATACAATCTTATCCACCCCATAATTCAAGATCTTCGGGAGTGCCTTCGGATGGATTCCGTCTCTCGGCGGATCCAGTACGATCACATCCGGCTTCTCTTCAATCTCATCAAGCACTTTAAACACATCGCCTGCAATGAATTTACAATTGGAAAGCCCATTTCGGACAGCATTTTCTTTTGCCGCCTCGACTGCTTCTTCAATAATCTCAACACCGATCACTTTCTTCGCAACCGGAGCAAGTACCTGACCAATTGTTCCTGTTCCGCTGAACAGATCAAACACAACCTGATTATCGATATCTCCGATATATTCTCTTACTGTTTCATAAAGTACTTCTGCCCCTTTGGAGTTCGGCTGAAAGAATGAAAATGGTGTAATCTTGAATTCCAGTCCGAGAAGCTTCTCGTAAAAGAAGTCCTGTCCATAAAGAATTCTTGTCTCATCACTCTTCACGACATCGGACAGAGAATCATTCAATATATGAAGAATTCCAACAATCTTACCTTCTAATTCTAACGCCAAAAGTTCTTCTACTAATGGAGTTAAATCATATTCTTCCTGCGTTGTCGTTACAAGATTCACAAGAATCTCACCTGTTGTATCACCACGTCTTAAAAGAAGATGACGGAGATAACCGACATGCTGCATTTTCTTATAATAACTTACATTTCTTTCTTTAAAATAATTCAGCACACAGAGAAGAATCTTGTCCATATCTTCATGGACAAGCTGACAGTCTCCTGCTGTCAGTACATCATAAGTACTTCCTTTTTTATGAAGACCGAGAGATAACGGACCGTCTTTGAATTCGTCTCCAAAAGAAAATTCCATCTTGTTACGGTAATGAAATTCCTTCGGGCTGCGCTTCACACCCTCGAAAAGATACTCGCCCTTTACTACCGGATCCATGATCCTGCGGATCTGCCCTTCTTTCATCTTCACCTGTTCTTCGTATGGCATTGTCTGATACATACAGCCACCACAGGCAGGAAAGATACTGCAGACCGGCTCCCTTGTCTCCAGTGGAGATTTCTCCAACACTTCAAGAAGTCTTCCTTCTGCATTTCCTCTTTTAAACTTGTTTATCATAAAACGTATCTTCTGTCCCGGAATCCCATTTTTCACAATAACATACTGTTCTTCCTCCGGAACAAATACAATCCCCTTGTTTGGGAAATCTACACGTTCAATAATCCCTTCGTAGATCTGACCTTTTTTCATCCTTTTCTCCTATCAATTCTAATCTATTTTTAACAGAAAAACAGACAGGATGGTTTCTTCTCACACCCTGTCTGCACTTTTGCAATTCACTCAAGAATTATACCTGATCATCCTCGCTGAAGTAATCATCAAAATCGTCATCAAAATCATCTTCAAAATCATCAAGATAATCCGGTGATACGAAACGATATACTGCATAAGCGATTGCAGCTACTGCTGCTACTGCTCCGATGATAGCCAGTGTCCAGATTACTGTGTTCTTCTGCTTCTCAGCCTCATTCTTATGAAGAATCTCGTTCAATCTTGTTTCTGCAATGATGTCTTCTATTCTCTTGTTCATATTAACACGTCCTTTCTTCACCTTTTGCGGTGACAGATAATCTGTGTTTATTATAACACCTGACGATTCATATTACTACTGATTTATCATTTTTTTATAACTTTCTCATACCTTTACAAGCTTGGCAAATTTTGCAAACATCTTGCGTGTTCCGACACTGTCAAATTCAATCGTAACCTCGTGATCTCGTCCGCCTTCTTTGATATCCGTTACTGTTCCTTCTCCAAACTTCACATGACGTACCCGGTCTCCGACCTCATAACCAAGTGGACCATTTCCACCTGCTGCCAACTGACTGCCCTTCTGCAGGGATGCCAGTGCCTGACTTCCTGTAACTGTCTTACTCGTTCCCTGATTCTTCGCAGGTGCCATTCTGCCAAATGCTTCTCCGAATGCCTGTGCCCGAAATGCTTCTCTGGCACGTGCATATGTATTCTGTTGTGCTGGCATCTCCGTCTCCTGAGTAAACTTCTTGTTTCCTGTATCAAGCAGTTCCCTCGGGATCTCTTTCACAAATCTTGACATCGGATTGTACTGTGTCTCACCGTGCACCATTCTTCTGCGCGCACTCGTCAAAGTCAGTTCCTGCTCTGCCCTTGTAATTCCAACATAACAAAGTCTTCGCTCTTCTTCCAGTTCTTCTCTGTCTCCCGCATTAATACTCATATATCCCGGGAAAAGTCCATCTTCCATCCCTGCAAGATAAACACGTGGAAATTCAAGTCCCTTTGCACTATGTAAAGTCATCAGAACAACATATTCCTGGTCTTCATCCAGACTGTCAATATCCGCAACCAAAGCAACTTCTTCAAGGAATCCACTCAATGTTGCCTTTTCATCTTTATCCTGACAACTTTCCTCATAAGTTGCCGCTTTACTGATCAGCTCATCTATATTCTCTTTTCTTGTTTTCGCCTCTTCTTTATCTTCATTTTCAAGGCTTTCTATATATCCTGTTTTCTCAATCACTTCCTGTAAAAGATCTGTGATACTCATCTCTTCTGCCAACGTCTTAAAATACTCGATCAATGCCGCAAAAGAGTCCAGTTTTGTTGCACTTCTTCCCACTCCTGCGATCAGCCCCGGTGCCAGTAAAGCCTCATAAAACCCAATTCCACGTTCTGTCGCAGACTCCTGAATCCGGTTAATTGTTGTAAGACCGATTCCTCTCTTTGGGACATTAATGATTCTTCTAACCGCAACATCATCACGTCCATTGTCGATTGTCTTGAGATAAGCAAGAAGATCCTTAATCTCTCTTCTCGCATAGAAATTCACTCCACCGACAATCTTATAAGGAATGTTCATGGCAATAAACTTCTCTTCCAGCAGACGGGATTGTGCATTCGTACGATAAAGAACTGCACTGTCATTATAGGAACCTCCCTGTCTGACAGCACTTTTGATATCTTCGCCAATGAAATCTGCCTCATCAAACGCAGTATCGAACTGACGCAGACGAATCAGTTCGCCTTCTCCGTTCTCCGTCCAAAGTGATTTTTCCTTTCTTCCACGGTTATTCGCAATCACGCTGTTCGCTGCATTCAGAATATTCCCTGTAGATCTGTAGTTCTGCTCCAGTTTGATCACCTTTGCATCCGGAAATTCATGCTCAAAGTCAAGAATATTTCGGATATTCGCTCCACGGAACTTGTAGATTGACTGATCATCATCTCCAACGACGCAAAGATTCTTATATTTTCCTGCAAGAAGGCTTACCAGCTGAAACTGAACTGTATTTGTATCCTGATATTCATCTACCATAATATAGCGGAATCTTTCCTGATAACTCTCAAGCACATCCGGCTGTGTCTGCAAAAGCTGTACTGTCTTTACAAGCAGATCATCAAAATCCAGCGCATTATTCGCCTTCATCTGCGCCTCATACTCACGGTAAACCTTAGCAATCTTCATCTTTGCAAAGTCTCCTCCGGCATTCAGTTCAAATTCATCCGGAAGGATCATCTCATTCTTGGCAGATGAAATTGCTGAAAGCAGACTTCTTTCTTTAAACACTTTCGTATCCACATCTACTTTCCGACAGACTTCCTTAATTAATGTCTTCTGATCATCTGTATCATATATCGTAAAATGATTCTCATACCCTAATCTGTCAATAAACCTTCTCAAAATACGCACGCACGCAGAGTGAAATGTACTCACCCATACACTTTCCGCTCCAAAACCGACAAGGTTATCCACACGCTGGCGCATCTCTTCTGCCGCTTTGTTCGTAAATGTGATTGCAAGAATATTCCATGCGTTCACGCCACGTTCTCCGATCAGATATGCGATCCTGTGCGTCAGAACTCTTGTTTTTCCTGAACCGGCTCCGGCAAGGATCAGAAGAGGACCGTCCGTGTGGTAAACAGCCTCTCTCTGTGGTTCATTTAATTTATCATAAATGCTCATCTTTCCACTCCTTTAAAGTTATAAAGATATCTGTAAATGTATTCCCATTATCAAACACACGTTCCTGTTTGTCAACTACATTTTCCGGCCTTCTTATCTTTTGCTTGCTATCTAGTTTTAAATACTATATAATAAATGTATTGAGGTGATAACATGAATATAGACACAAGTAATCTGTTAAACAGCATTTTAGAAGAACTTTCTTCTTTAAGTTATGTGCATCCCGGCGATGTTCCGAATATTAATCTTTACATGGATCAAGTAACTACTTTTATGGATGAGCAGCTGGCTTCGACCAAACGTTACCCGGATGATAAGATCCTGACAAAGACTATGATCAATAATTATACGAAGAACAATCTTCTTCCACCCCCGGTGAAGAAGAAGTATTCCAGAGAGCACCTGCTCCTTCTGGTCTTCATTTATTATTTTAAAAATATCCTTTCAATCAAAGATATTGAGACAGTTCTTGCACCGCTCACAGAGAAATATTTTCCGGATGGAAGCTCTTTTGAATTAGCGGATATTTACAAAGAAGTCTGCAAGATTGAAAAAGAACAGCTGGATTCCATCAAAGAGAATGTAACTGCTACTTATGAGAAATCTGCTGAGACTTTCACTCATCTTGCTGATGGCGAAGATAAAGAGATCTTACAGCAGTTTGCATTTATATGCAGCTTGAGTTTTGATGTATATATCAAGAAAATGATCATTGAACGGATCATTGATGACCTCTCTTCCAAGTCTTCAAAAAACGAAGAGAAAAAGAAAGGGAAATAAACAATTCTGTTTAAAACAAGATACAGCCTGCGAAAGACTTTTTCAGGATCTTTCACAGGCTGTATCTTTTGATTGATAAAAGGTATCTTATTGTAAGTTTAATTCTCAAGTGTTATTCTTCCGTTCCATTCTCTTCCTCAGCAAGCCCTACACGTTTGAAAACCATATCATATCCATCATTCCCATAATTAAGAGAACGATTCACACGACTGATTGTCGCAGTAGATGCTCCTGTCTTCTCCGCAATCTCCAGATATGTCTTCTGTTCACGGAGCATTCTTGCCACTTCAAATCTCTGTGACAATGAAAGCAGCTCATTGATCGTACAGATGTCTTCAAAAAATGTATAACACTCTTCTTTATTCTCAAGGCTTAAGATTGCCTGAAACAGATAATCTACTGCCTCGGTTCTGATCTTCTTACTCATACGAAACAATCTCCTTCTCAACCGGCTAATTATACGATGGCTTACGGTATACCATAAACCATAGCAATACCTTTTGCCTTTTCAGGCCACTTTTTGATTTTATCACATTAAATTTTTAAAGTCTACCATTTCTTATGAATTTAAACTAAATTCTTGCACAATTTTGATTTTTTTCTAAAATATTTTATGTAAAACACACTTTTTTCGTTGTTCTTCCTCTTTTAAGATGCTATAATAAATCTGTTATAAATATTTTGATACAAAAGAGAGGAGTACATGATTAATATGAAGTGCCCAATATGTGGAAAAGACCTGGATTTGCAGAATAAGCAGATTGGCACCAGCGAAAACGGGGATCCAATCTTTAATGAATATGCAATCTGCCATAGCTGTAAAAAGCAATGGAACCTTGATAAACAACGTGCGAAGAAGATCGCTGCTAAAAAAGCTGCCGAAGAGAAAGCAAAAGCTGAAGCTGAGGCCCGTGCCGCTGAAGAGAAGGCAAAAGCTGAGGCTGAAGCCCGCGCTGCTGAAGAAAAAGCGAAAGCTGAAGCTGAGGCCCGTGCCGCTGAGGAGAAAGCGAAAGCTGAAGCTGCCGCCCGTGCTGCTGAAGAAAAAGCGAAAGCTGAGGCCGCCGCCCGTGCCGCTGAAGAGAAACGAGCTGCCCGCAGAGAAGCAAAAGCGCGTGCCCGCAAAGAAGCGATTGCCCGCCTTGCTGCTGATAAAGGGATTTCAGAAGAGGAAGCTGAGCGTATCCTTAAAGAAAGAGCCAGAGCACGCAAAGCCGCTGCACAGAAAGCTGCCACTGCTCCCACTGATGCTACTGATGATTCCGAAGAGCAGAAATATGGGAATATTCCAGCGGAAGAGATCCGTGATAAGCGTGAAAAAGCAGTTCGCAAGGGATACGAAGATATGCTTGCAACTGATCCTGACAGTAAAGCTGCCAAGAAGAAAAAGAAAGAGGAAACCGAAACTGCGAAAGCAAAAGAAGATGTAAAATCCAGAAAAATGGATGACTATGATGATGCGAAATCCTCTGATGATGAAGATGATGATGAATATGAATATGTAGACGAATATCCACGTTTCAGACCTGGGCGCATTATCCTTGGAATCATTTCCCTGCTTGCATTTGGTTTCTGTATTTATAAAGGTTTCGTAACAGGACTCAGCACATCAGGAGCTGACGTGACTTCTGCCCCTGGCATGAATTATGTCATTGTTGCTCTTTGTATGCTTATCACTGCACTGTTATACTTCATCATGAATAACCGTGATACACTTTTTGCATTCCTTATCCCGATGATTGTCTATATCGGTAGTGCTGTTTTTGCTTTCCTGAAACATGGAGATGAATTCGAGCTTCTGATTTTAGCCGGTGCAAGTGGTGTACTTGCTGTTATTTCACTGATTCTCGCAATTGCTTCCCGCGGTGGAGATGATTACGATGATGAAGATGATTACGACGATCCATTTGAAGAAGAACACGATAATTAAAATCGCGTTGTAAATCTTTTTGGTTTCTAAGAACAATTTATATAAGATAATTACAAGGGAGTATCATTTTTCGGTACTTCCCTTTTTTGTCCTAGTATGCATTTTTTATATCATATATCTAAAACATTTTTAGGTGTCAAAAACTTTTTTAGAATAGTTGTTGCTTTTTGTTGAATATGTGATAAAATGTACCTATAGGTATCTTTATATAATTAAAAATACACAACAAACACATACTCCTCAAAGATTTTTCTTTGGGGATTTTGTCACAAAGAAAGGAGTAACTGACATGGCATCATTTATAGTAAATGGTCAGGAAGTCTCACCCTCAAAGAATCAGAAACTGTTACGGTTCCTGCGTGATGAGCTGCACATTACCTCTGCAAAGGATGGCTGCAGCGAAGGCGCTTGTGGAGCCTGTACTGTTATCATTGATGGACAGACTTGCAAATCCTGCGTACCTGACACAGATTCATTGGCCGGAAAGAATGTCATCACAGTCGAGGGACTTTCTGATTGGGAACAGAAAGTTTACACTTATGCTTACGGGAAGGCAGGCGCTGTACAGTGCGGATTCTGTATTCCTGGTATGGTTATGTGCACAAAAGCACTTTTGGATGTAAATCCGGAACCAACCGATGATGAGATTCGCTATGCGCTGCGCAACAACTATTGCCGCTGTACAGGATATGTTAAGATCATGGACGCGGTACGTCTGGCAGCTAAGATTCTGAAAGAAGGGGTTTTACCAGATGATGGAGATTCTAGCTGGACTCTTGGTTCCCGTGTTTCTCGTATAGATGTTGAAGAAAAAGTGCTTGGAACAGGTAAATATCCGGATGACTATTATCCGGAAGGAATGCTCTATGGCGCTGCTCTTCGTAGCAAATATCCACGAGCTCGCGTACTTTCTATTGATACCTCTGCTGCCGAGGCTCTGCCTGGCGTAGAAGCAGTTGTAACAGCCGATGATATTCCTGGGGAGAATAAGATCGGACACTTAAAACATGATCAGTATTCACTGATTCCGGTTGGTGGACTGACTCATTATCTCGGAGATGCAATTGCCCTTATAGCTGCAACTGACATGGCAACTGTAGAAAAAGCAAAGAAACTTATTAAAATTGAATATGAAGTACTTCCTCATGTGCATACAGTGGAAGAAGCTGCTGCTCCGGATGCACCTCTTGTTTATGATGAAGAAGAGACTAACGTATGTGCTTATAAGCACATCAGCCGCGGAAATGCGGAAGAAGCAATCAAGAATTCCAAGTACGTGATCTCACATCACTTTGAGACACCTTGGACTGAGCATGCTTTCCTTGAACCGGAATGTGCTGTTTCTTTCTATGATGAAGACGGTGACATTTTCGTATATTCAACAGACCAGTCTGCTCACCAGACACTACACGAAGTTACACTTATGCTTGGAACGGATAAAGTAAAGGTTCAGAACGCATTAGTCGGCGGTGGTTTCGGTGGCAAAGAAGACATGACTGTTCAGCATTTAGGTGCATTGCTTACTTATGTAACAAAGAAACCGATCAAGATGAAATTATCCAGAGCAGAATCCTTGCTTGTTCATCCAAAACGTCACCCATTCTACATGGATATGACAATGGGATGCGATGAGAACGGAGTGATCCAGGGTGTAAAAGCGATTGTTAAATCTGACACAGGTGCATTCGCTTCTCTTGGTGGCCCGGTTCTTGAACGTGCATGTACACATGCAGCAGGACCTTACCATTATGAAAACTTTGAGATTGAAGGAACTGCTTACTATACAAATAACCCACCAGCCGGAGCATTCCGCGGATTTGGTGTTACACAGACTTGTTTCGCAACAGAGACACTTCTGAACATGATGGCCGACAAAGTTGGTATCACACCTTGGGAAATCCATTACCGTAATGCGATCCGTCCAGGCGAAGTACTTCCAAACGGACAGATTGTAGATAACTCTACAGGTCTTGTAGAGACACTTGAGGCTGTCAAAGAAGAGTATGATGCTGCGCTTGCGGCCGGTAAGGCTGTTGGCCTTGGTTGTGCTATGAAGAATGCCGGCGTTGGTGTTGGTATCCCGGATACAGGACGTGTAAAATTAATAGTTGAAGAAGATGAAAAACTTCACATCTTCACTGGTGCTTCCTGTATCGGTCAGGGACTTGGTACTGTACTTGTACAGATGATCGTTACAAATACAGATCTTTCCCGTGATGATATCGTCTATGAGCGAAGCAACACATGGATTTCACCTGATTCCGGTACAACTTCCGGTTCTCGTCAGACACTTGTAACTGGTGAAGCGTGCCGCAGAGCATGTGAAAAATTCATGGAAGCGAAAAACAGCGGTAAATCCATGAAAGATATGATTGGAGAAACCTTCTACGGAGAATATCTCGCTAAGACTCATCCACTTGGTGCAGATGTGCCTAATCCAATATCTCACGTTGCTTATGGATATGCAACTCAAGTCTGCATCCTTGATCCTAAGACAGGTAAGATTGAGAAAATGATTGCCGCACACGATGTTGGTAAAGCTGTCAATCCACTCTCCTGCGAAGGTCAGATCGAAGGCGGTGTTGTAATGTCTATGGGATATGCACTCAGAGAGCAGTATCCAATCGATGAAAACTGTAAACCAATTGACAAATATGGTTCCTTAGGGCTTTTCCGTTCTCACGAAATTCCTGAGATTGAAGCAATCGTTGTTGATAAACCTGGTCTGGATGTTGCCTGTGGAGCAATCGGTATCGGAGAGATCACATCCATCCCTACTGCTCCTGCAATCGCAGATGCATATTGCAGATTTGACGGAGAAAGACGCTACAGCCTTCCTCTTTCTAACACACCATATGAAAGGAAGAAATAATCATGGCAATTAAAAAGAGATTTCCTTACCGGGCAGCTCTGGTTGCCTGTAACGGTGGCTGCCGCGCAGCCGGCTCTGAAGACGGTGGATGCAAAGATGGCTGCATCGGATGTGGAGCCTGTATAGAAAAATGTAAATTCGGCGCGATTTCCATGAATGAATATGGCGTTGCCGAAGTAGACGAAGAAAAATGTATTGCCTGTGGACAGTGTGCAAAAGTCTGTCCGCAGAACCTGATCAAGATTCACGAATGTGCAAACTACATTGTAGTAAAATGCTCTAACAAAGAAAAAGGAGCTGTAGCACGTAAGCAGTGTGAAGTCAGCTGTATTGGATGCGGTATCTGTGAGAAAACATGTACCGCCGGTGCAATTCATGTAGAAGATAATTGTGCTGTGATCGACGAAGAGATTTGCTTAAGCTGTGGAATGTGTTCTGTTAAATGCCCAAGACATGTAATCCATGATCTCCGCGGAGTATTTACAGCAGTAAGATAATACAAAAGCTATCGACTACGATAACAACACAGGTATGTGTTAAGTTATTGTAATCGATAGCTTTTTTATCTACTCATCTTCATCCAGAAACTCGATATCATCATCGTCATCGAGATAATCTAAATCATCCAGATCTTCCAAATCATCTAAGTCATCTAGATTTTCCAGATCATTCAAGTCATCTAAGTCATCCGGATCTTCATCAAAATCATAATCCTCTGTCGCATCTGCCTCATCAGCAGTTACTTCAATTTCGACGTCTTCCTCCCAATCTTCCTCGTCTACATCAAACTTCTCTTCTTTAAAGTTCTCCACTTCATCCTCTTCCAGATCATCTTCAAGATCATCAAATTCATCCATGCTGACAACTGTTGTGCCCTTGTCTTCTTTCCGGACATTTTCCGGAAGACTCTCGATAATCTCATCCAGCTCATCAAAATCATCCAGATTCTCAACCAGTGCCCTTGCCTTCTCGACTTCATTTTCTGTAGAATGTTCTTCACGGATCTCTGCAGCTTTAAGTAAATTCTTTTTCTTACGTTTTCCGGATTCCAAAAGAAGCTGGATCCAGATACTAAGTACACCAATTGCAACACAAAGTGCCACATGAATCATTCCGTTTTTATATGGCTGCAGATAAAAGATACTGCTGCCCGCTGCCATTGCTCCAAATACAGAAGAAGAAGCAATCAGCATAAAGTTATGAAACTTAATAGAAAGCAATGCACACACAAGACCAATACCCGCACAGATTCCATACATAATAAAATCCTGTGGTTTCATCAAATGTACACTGACAACAAAGACGAGTACCGCTACAGTCACAAATCCACCAATCTGCTTCTTCCATGCACCAAGCACCGCCAATACAAGTCCCACACCTGCTCCCGCCGCCAATGAGATCATCTGATCTAGACCTGCAATCACTCCGACCGCAATTCCAGCTGCACATCCTGCCGACAATCCTGCGATCACAGACCAAAAACGTACTAACTTCAGCCCCGTCAGACATAACAGTACTGCTCCGACCGTTATAACGATCAGAGAAACAAATTCCATCTGACTCAAATGATGACTGCTTTCATTAAGTCCAGCCAGAACAACATCCAGGTCAAAATTCAGAATTGTATCAATCATATCATTTACATTCATTATTTACACCTTCGTCCCTTACTATTTATTACTCACTACTGCTCATTTTAGCAATTTTTTTTACTGATTACAAGTGTTCATTTCACCTTTCCATTGACTTCTTATTCTTCTCCACTTAAAATAGAAGAGAAATGCTATTGCTGACCGCATAATACTATGAACAGCAATGAAATGCTAACATAAAGGAGTTTATTATGGAACAGTTAAGAATACCTGCTGGCTATCATTCCCCTCTTACAATTCGTGAGACAGAAGTAGCCATCAAAGAAGTGAAAGACCACTTCGAGCGTGCTCTAGCAAAGAATCTCCACCTGACACGAGTGTCAGCACCACTGTTTGTCCGTCCAGAATCTGGTCTGAATGATAACTTAAACGGTGTTGAACGTCCGGTTTCCTTTGACATCAAAGAACAGGATGGTTCTGTTGCAGAGATCGTTCATTCTCTTGCAAAATGGAAGAGATATGCATTGAAGAATTATAATTTCCATTCCGGCGAAGGACTTTACACAGATATGAGTGCGATACGTCGTGATGAAGATACAGACAACATCCACTCTCTGTATGTTGACCAGTGGGACTGGGAAAAAGTAATTTCTAAGGAAGAACGTAACACAGAGACACTTCAGTATACTGTCCGCAAAGTCTACCGGGCTCTGAAAGATACAGAAGAATACATTTCCAGACGTTACAACTATATTGATCCTCTTCTTCCTGATGATATCTTTTTCATCACTACACAGGAGCTGGAAGACCTTTATCCGGATCTTACTACCAAAGAACGTGAAAAAGCGATTGCGAAGGAAAAAGGCGCAGTGTTTATCTCCAAGATTGGTGGCGTACTTGCTTCCGGCGAAAGACATGACGGTCGTGCTCCGGACTATGATGACTGGGAGCTGAACGGTGACATTATCGTTTACTATCCGGTTCTTGACATCGGTCTTGAACTCTCTTCTATGGGAATCCGTGTTGACGAAGACTCGTTAAAGGCACAGCTCAAGGAAGCCGGATGTGAAGATCGTGCAGAACTTCCATTCCAGAAGGCACTGCTCAACGGCGAGCTTCCATATACAGTCGGCGGCGGTATCGGACAGTCCCGTATCTGTATGTATTACTTAAGAAAGGCTCATATCGGTGAAGTACAGTCTTCCCTCTGGCCTGAAAATGTAGTTGAAGCTGCTGCTGATGCCGGCATCCACCTTCTCTAAACACAAGACAGACCAGCCAATTATATGATAAAAAGCAGATTCGAATTCTACTGGAGCATCTCTCCTTTGAATTCGAATCTGCTTTTTTATTCTCCTCTTATTCTACAATCAGCAACTGTTCTTTCTCTTCCTCAGACACCCTGTTCCAAAAAACATTAAAATCATCAAATTCCGGCAAATAGATATCTGCCGTATTCCAGATCTGTGCCAGATTCTTGTCATTTGCCTTATCATAAACTGCTACTGTCTTAAATCCTGCATGTTTTGCCGTCCTCAGAGCCTGATAAGTATCTTCAAACACCCAGGTCTGTTCCGGCTCCGTATCCAACTGCAAAAGTGCTGCGAAATAAATATCCGGCTGATCCTTACCGTTTCCGATCTCAGATGCTGTAAAAACCCCTTGAAAATAAGACAATACCTTCAATCTGCTCAGAGCTGCTTCTGCATTCTTCCGGTCACCTGTTGTTGCGATCACCATAGGAATCTTTCGCTCTCTGAATTCCTCCAGATACTGACGAACTCCTTCTTTCAGTGGAACACGCTTTGCATAATAATCTTCCACTTCCTTATTCAGCCCGTGTACAACCTCTTCCACTGTCTTCTCCAGGTTATAATGTGAGATCAGATAATCTGCCGCCTCCTCCAGGCTCATCTCAAATAATGTCTCTCCCAGATTCTTCTCGGCCTCAATTCCCAAATGATCCAGATACAATTCTCCAAGATTCTCCCAGACAGGCATGGAATTGAGAAGGACACCATCTACGTCAAATATTACACCTTTTATCATGTCATTCCTCTTTTCTGCTATGCACTACATTATAATCTCCCTGGAAACGCATGTCAACCGTTACTGTTCACACGATGTGCGACCAGCAACG
>OLQJ01000224.1_pt1 | contig 44314 bp, 19 predicted proteins | sample 1673231 | NCBI WGS metagenome assembly OLQJ01 (sample SAMEA3136769, study PRJEB25190) | human gut metagenome | biome: human gut; feature: human-associated habitat; material: faeces | place: Austria | collected 2013
TGTCCCTGAATGTCGAAGTGCTCAACGCCGAAGGCGTGGCCATCGACATGAAGGACGAGGATGACGATCCGTCCACTTCCTCCGATGACCTCGGCTTCAACATCGGTGCGCGTCCTGACGCCGCCGCCAAGGAAGACCAGGTTGCCGAGGAGCCCGAATTCCAGTGATTGAAAGGATTGGCCGCGCTGCAGCACAGCGTGCAGCGCGGCCAATCCCCGAACAACGTGATAAGCATTAAGAATCGATAGACAGGACAATAGAGTGCTGGACGTCAACGAATTTGACAAACTGAGGATCGGACTGGCCACCGCCGACGACATCCGTAACTGGAGCTACGGCGAGGTCAAGAAGCCGGAGACCATCAACTACCGTACCCTGAAGCCGGAGAAAGACGGCCTGTTCGGCGAGCAGATCTTCGGACCTACCCGCGACTGGGAATGCGCCTGCGGCAAGTACAAGCGCGTGCGCTTCAAGGGCATCGTCTGCGAACGCTGCGGCGTGGAAGTCACCAAGAGCCGTGTGCGTCGTGAGCGCATGGGCCACATCGAGCTCGCCGCTCCGGTGACCCACATCTGGTTCTTCAAGGGTGTGCCGTCCCGACTGGGCTACCTGCTGGACATCGCGCCGAAGGACCTCGAGAAGGTCATCTACTTCGCGGCCTACATGGTCACCAAGGTGGACGAAGAGCAGCGTCATCAGGACCTGCCGGACCTGCAGCAGGAGTTCGACAACGAGATCGCCAACCTCGAGAAGCGCCGCAACGCCGAAATCGAGGAGCGCGCCAAGAAGGTCGAAGCCGATTTGGCCGAGCTCGAAGCCGAAGGCGAAGCCAAGGGCTCCGCACGCGCCAAGCTGCGCAACAGCGCCGAGCGTGAAATGGCCGCCATCCGTACCCGCTACGACGAGCAGATCCAGCGTCTGAGCGCCGTGTTCGACCGCTTCAAGACCCTGAAGCCGGGAGACATGGAAGGCGACGTCGACCTGTGGCGTGAGATGGAAGACCGCTACGGCGATTACTTCGAAGGCTGCATGGGCGCCGAAGCCATCAAGAAGCGTCTGCAGGACTTCGACCTCGAGGCAGCCTCCAAGCAGCTGCGCGAAGAGATCGACACGGGCACCGGCCAGCGCAAGGCCCGCGCCCTGAAGCGTCTGAAGGTCGTCAACGCGTTCCTGACCACCGGCAACAAGCCGGAGGCCATGGTGCTCGACGTGATCCCGGTCATCCCGCCGGACCTGCGCCCGATGGTGCAGCTCGACGGTGGCCGTTTCGCCACCTCCGACCTCAACGACCTCTACCGTCGTGTGATCAACCGTAACAACCGTCTGAAGCGCCTCATCGAGCTCGGCGCCCCGGAGATCATGCTCAACAACGAGAAGCGCATGCTCCAGGAAGCCGTCGACTCCCTGTTCGACAACGGCCGTCGTGGCCGTCCGGTCACCGGCGCTTCGAACCGTCCGCTCAAGTCCCTGAGCGACATGCTCAAGGGCAAGCAGGGCCGTTTCCGTCAGAACCTGCTCGGTAAGCGTGTGGATTACTCTGGCCGTTCCGTGATCGTGGTCGGCCCGTCCCTGCGCATGCACCAGTGCGGTCTGCCGAAGCCGATGGCCCTCGAGCTGTTCAAGCCGTTCGTCATCAAGCGCCTCGTGGACCAGGGCTTCGCGCAGAACATGAAGAGCGCCAAGCGCCTCGTGGACCGCGCCGACTCCGAAGTGTGGGGCGTGCTCGAAGAGGTCATCTCCGAGCATCCGGTGCTCCTGAACCGTGCACCTACGCTGCACCGTCTGGGTATCCAGGCATTCGAGCCGATCCTGGTGGAAGGCAAGGCCATCCACCTGCCGCCGCTTGCCTGCGCCGCATTCAACGCCGACTTCGATGGCGATCAGATGGCAGTCCACCTGCCGCTGTCCGCCGAAGCCCAGGCTGAGGCCCGTTCCCTGATGATGGCTTCCGACAACATCCTGAAGCCGGCAGACGGCCACACCGTGACCATGCCGAGCCAGGACATGATCCTCGGTCTGTACTACCTGACCACCGTCATCGACGGCGCCAAGGGCCAGGGCCGCGTGTTCTCCTCGCTGGAAGAGGCCGAAATGGCGCTCGACAAGCACGAGATCGACATGCAGGCCAAGGTGCTCATCCGCCTTCCGCAGGACTTCGTGCTGCCGAAGGACTGGGAGCCGGGCGAGGTCAAGGTCGTCGATCCGGAACCGGGCAGCCCGGACGTGGTCAAGGAGGAGCGTTTCCATGACGGCTCCGTCCTGTTCGCCACCTCCTACGGCCGTATCCTGTTCAACGGCACCTTGCCGGTCGACTACCCGTTCGTCAACGAGCAGGCGCCGAAGAAGCGTCTGAGCAAGATCGTCGACGACATCGCGACCCGTTACTCCACCGCTCAGGTGGCCGTGACGCTGGACGCCCTGAAGGATCTGGGCTTCACCCGCGCACCGTGGTCCGGCGTGTCCTTCGCGTTCTCCGACGTTATCCAGCCGCCGGAACTGGACGAGTACATCGAAAAGTACGAAGGCGAAGCCGACAAGGTTAACGAGAACTACGAAATCGGTATGCTCACCGAAGAGGAGCGTCGTCAGGAACTGGTCGACCTGTGGACCAAGTGCACCAGCGAGGTCTCCGAGGCGGTTGAGGAACACTTCGATTCCAAGAACAACCTGGCCATCATCGTGCAGTCCGGTGCACGAGGAAACATGATGCAGATCAACCAGATCGCAGGTATGCGAGGCCTGGTGGCAAACCCGAAGGGCGAGATCATTCCTCGACCGGTCAAGTCCAACTACCGTAAGGGCCTGTCCGTGCTGGAATACTTCATCTCCCAGCACGGCGCGCGTAAGGGTCTGGCCGATACCGCACTGCGTACCGCAGAGTCTGGCTACCTGACCCGTCGTCTGGTGGACGTCTCCCAGGACGTGATCGTGCGCGAGGAGGACTGCGGCACCAAGCGCGGCCTGACCATGAAGGTCGGCGAACGCGATGCCGAAGGCAACCTGCACCTGGTCAAGGCCGCCGACGGTGGCCCGTACTCCCGTCTGCTCGCGGCCGACGTCATCGACCCGGCCGACGGCGAGACCGTGCTGTACAAGGCCGGCGACGCCCTGTCCATGGACGTGCTCAACGATCTCGTTGCCCACGGCGTGGAAGAGGTCAAGGCCCGTTCCGTGCTGACCTGCGAATCCAAGCGTGGCGTGTGCGCCAAGTGCTACGGCTGGTCCCTGGCCACCAACAAGCTGGTGGACGTCGGCGAGGCCGTCGGCATCGTGGCAGCACAGTCCATCGGTGAGCCTGGTACCCAGCTGACGCTGCGTTCCTTCCACTCCGGCGGCGTCGCTTCCGCTTCCGATATCACCCAGGGTCTTCCGCGTGTCACCGAGCTTTTCGAAGCCCGTACCCCGAAGGGCGAGGCTCCGATCGCGGAGTTCGCCGGCGTGGTCAAGGTGGAAGACACCGAGCGCGGCCGTCAGGTCACCCTGAAGCCGGACGACGACTCCGTCGAGCCGATCGTCTACCCGGTGACCCGTCGTGCGCCGATGCTGGTCAAGGACGGCGACCATGTCGAAGCCGGCACCCAGCTCATCGAAGGCTCCGTCGACCCGAAGAAGATCCTGCGCATCCTCGGCCCGCGCGCCGCACAGGTGAACATCGTGGAGGAAGTGCACACCGTGTACCGCTCCCAGGGCGTGGATATCCACGACAAGCACATCGAGGTCATCGTGCACCAGATGCTGCGTCGCATCACCGTGATCGACTCCGGCGACACCGACCTGCTGCCGGGCGAACTCGTGGACAAGGCACGCTTCAAGGCCGCCAACATGGAAGCCGTGAAGAACGGTGGCAAGCCGGCCGCCGGCCGTCCGGAGCTGATGGGCATCACCAAGGCTTCGCTGGCCACCGATTCCTGGCTGTCCGCGGCCTCCTTCCAGGAGACCACCCGCGTGCTCACCGAAGCCGCCCTGAACCAGAAGGTCGATGACCTGAAGGGCCTCAAGGAGAACGTCATCATCGGTAAGCTTATCCCGGCAGGTACCGGCCTCGCCCGTTACCGCAATGCCACGGTGGAGCCCGACAAGGCCATCCGCGACACCATCTACCCGAACTTCGGTTTGGGCGGCGAAGGCACCGACAGCTCCTTCGGCGACACCGACCTGTCCGATGTGGACTTCTCCAACATCGACTTCGGCGACCTGAAGCTGGGCGATGACTTCAACCCGGATGACTTCCTGGACGACAACGGCGGCCAGACCGATCTGGGCGACACCCTGTGAGATTCCCCTCACGATAGTCGACAGACGAATCATCTGATATAGCGAAAGGCGGAACCGACCAATACCGGTCGGTTCCGCCTTTCGCTATATCTATATGTCGTGGGATTGCGAGGTTGTGGATTAATCGCGGGGGAGGGTTTCGCAGTCGTCTTTTGACGTTACTTGATCTTCTCCGAAAGCGTGGTTTCCAGATCCTTCAACGAACCGCTGAGATCGACCTCCTTCGCGGCCTTTTGCAAATCGGACTGATTCAGGGTCGGCGAATCGATGTCGGACATCTTCGCATGAAGATCCTGAAGCTTTTCGTAATCGGCGGACCCATACTCGATATCGTTGAGATTCAGATCGGCCATCTGATCCACAATGTCCTTCTTCTTGCTGACGCTTTCCTGCATATCCGCGCCATACTCGGCATAGGACTTGATGGGAACCTTGGCCAGATCGCCGGCGTCGGCGGCACAGCTTTCGAGCGCCTTGGAAAGATCGCGATAGTACGAAGACATGTCGGCGGAGTCGAATTTCGGCAGCTTCGTGCAGGTATGCGTCATCTTCATGAGCGCGGGCATGGTCTGGGCCAGATCGTTCATGTACCTCTCGTATTTCGCACGGTCCTGCTCGAACGTCTCGTACTTCTCCTTGACGTCCTTGTCTTTCTTCACGGCCTTCATGGCAGCCAGCTTGTCGCTGTCCTGCTTGAAGGTCTTCAACTTCTTCTTGCCCTCGTCATAAGCGGAGGATGAATCGTTGTCCGTTGCGCTCGACGCCGAGCTGAATTCCTCATTGATGGCTGTATAGCTGCTTTCCAACGCCTGCGTTTGGACCAGCGCTTCCTCGTAATCGGAACGGCTGACGCGATTCGTAAGGAAGAACACCGCTGCCAGCGCGATGACGACGACTGCGGCCACCGCGCCGATGATAATGGCGACCGGCGGCTTATTTTTGGCCGCGGCGCCGGCTTGCTGGGAAGGAAAGTTGCCGGGCATTGGCGGTTGCGGCTGACCGTATTGTTGCGATTGGGCATATTGTGGCATCGCAGGCTGTGGAACCGCCGGTTGAGACGCGGTGGGCTGGGGCATGGCGGGCTGACCGTACGGCATCGGCCGCGGCTGACCATACTGCGGCATCGGCGGCTGAGGCTGTCCATAAGGTTGCGGTTGTCCGTATTGCTGCGGCTGGCCGTATGGCATGGGTTGCGGCTGTCCGTATTGAGGCCCGCCCGGCTGTGGCTGACTGTAGTTTGGCGCCTGCGGCTGCGGAGGCTGGTTATACTGCGGTTGCCCATTCTGCGGTTGACCATACGGAGGAGTGTTCGCCATGAGAAAAGTCCTTCTTATCCTTTTTCCTTTTTGAATGTCGAATCCGTGAACACGGAGGGAAACATCGACGTGTCCGTCTCTTTTGACGAGTTACAGCATAATATTTTGAGACGGAATATGCGAGCATCGTATTGCAGAATGAGTATCGTCAGACGGCATGGACGTCACCTTCCTACAATGGGAATATGAGTTTTCTACCTTACCCGCCGCCGCCCGAACCAGGGTGGTATGACGATGACGTCACGGTGATGGCGCAACCCACAGCCGAACCCGTCGACAATGCCGCCGATTCCTTGGAAACACGCGAACGGCTCGCCGCACAGAACGAATCGGACGACCACGATATGCAGGATGTTTCCGTTGCGAAGGGCGACGCTGCCGTTTCGGACGAGGACGATATCGACTGGGACGGCACCGTGCTTTCCGAAGCCTTCACCATGAAGCAGCCGAAGCACACGTACGTGCTGGACAACGAGCAGACCGGACAGCAGGTGATCGTGGATATGGGCGTGCTCCTTGGCCGCAAGCCTTCGGCCGAAGTGCCCGCCGGCGCCAAATCGGTCAAGCTGGAGGATCCGACGCGCACAATCTCACGCAACCATGCGGCGATCAGCTTCGACCAGGATGGCACGCTGTGGATAGAGGATTACGGTTCGCTCAACGGCACGTACATCATCCAAGACGATGTCGAAACCAAAGTGGAACACAAGCCGATGCAGCTGGAGGCGCCATGCACGGTGCGTATCGGCGACCAGTTCTTCCAATTCCGCAAACAGTGAGGGCGTTTGTCAGTGAAGACACGATTACGCTGACGGACTGCGTTGACGATTTGTGTTGACAGCGTCGGCGCGGACGGTTAGCGGTAAGACGATAAGGGGTTGTCACGGAGATTCCCGCGACAACCCCTTATGTTTCAAATGGTCTGATAATCGGCGTTAGCTCACTGCTGGCGCAGACGAATGGCCGCGTTGATGGCCGAATCGTTCAACTGGCCAAGCCAGGCAAGCAATTCCGGATAGATGTACGGATTGCGCGCAAGACACGGACGAAGCTCCGGCGCTTCGCTGGCGATACGGGCCATCAACATCTGATCGGTGGTGGTCATGGCCAGTTCCGCGGTGAACCCCGCGTCTGCCGGCGATTCCTGGGCCGCGGCATACTGCTGTTCGGCATACTGCTGTTCCGGTTCGTTCTGCGGCTGGCTCGATGAATAATCGGCCACTTCGGACAAATCGGCGGGATTCATGTATGGGTCGACATACTCGGTCGAAGCCTCGTTAGACGCCGCATAGGCAGCGTCCTGACCGTATTGCTGGTTCACCGGCTGTTCCGGCTGATACTGCTGTTCCGGCTGGACCTGTTCGGCAACCGGTTCGGCCATTGGCTGGGCCGTCGGTTCGGCAATCGGCTGCGGCTGCACGCCATTTTGCGGAACCGGCCAGCCCATCGCCACCAGCTGCTGGCGGGCGCGCTCATCGCCGAATTCGGCGACCCAACGCTTCAGACCCGGGTACGCTCGCGGATTGGCAACGACATTTGCACCGAATTCCGGATTCTCGTACGCGATTTTCGCCAGGAACACGGGATCGGCGTTCGGATCCTGCACGGCCGCCACCGCGGCATCGAAATCGACCATCATGATCTCCTTGTCTCGTGGTCTGTAACCATCTTATTGAATGACTCGTAACGTTTGCAACGTACCGTCCAGCGCATCGTCGATATCCTCGTCATCGCCGATCTTGCTGACGTTCCAATCCTCGTCGCACGGCATATCGGAACGCATATCCACCACGATGACGGTGATGTTGTCGCGGCCACCGGCGTTCAGCGCGGCGCGTACCAGCATGTCCGCGGCCATCTGCGGGTCGGCGTACGCCGCCGCGATCTCGGCAAGCTGCTCACGGCCGATCTGCGCATGCAGCCCATCGGAACAGATGATGAACCGTCCGTCCGCACGCGCGGCGTACCAGTCAGGCTGGATGCCGGCAGGCGCGCCGACACATTGCGTGATGATGTTGCGCGGAATGCAACGGCTCGCCTCATCGGGCAGCATCTGCCCCGAATCGATGGCGTTCTGCCGTTCCGAATGGTCGCGGGTGATGCACGTCAGCGAATCCGCCAGCCACGCGCCATTGCCGTCGGCGCGCATATGGTACGTGCGGGAATCGCCCACATTGACGATGTAACACCGTTCGTCGGAACATATCGCGTCATCGCCGACACGCGTCGGCAGCAGCACGCCGCTGATGGTAGTGCCCGCAACGCCGCCGAGCTGCTCACCCAGACGGAGCACCTCCTGCTGGGCAAGGATCAGCGTTTCGTCAATCGCGTCAAGATCGCGCGTCGGCAGTTCGGCCAAACGCGCGAACCGTTCCGCAACATCGGAACTGGCCTGCTTGCCGCCCTTGCCGCCACCCATGCCGTCGCACACCACATACACGCCGTTGCCTGCGCAGGCGCTGTCCTGGTTGTCTTTCCTACGCAAGCCGATATTGCTGTTCAGACCGACCTCAATATGTTTGACGTTCATGAGTCCCGCCCTTTCACACCGATTTTCCGCAAGCGGATTTTCCGGAAGTGGAACACGTCCGCAAGCGATAGTTTCGCCCGCCACCTGCGGAACGTCGGCAGCGAGCCGAGCATGAACTTTCGTTCTTCGGCGATGTCATGCCAGTAGCGTTCCGCATGCTCCTGCGTGACATCGCCTCCGGAGAAGGCCGCGTAATCAGCCTCCCTGCCCAGCTCGAGCAGTGTATTGGCATCGAAGCCCATCTGTTCGGCGATGGCCTGCGCCTGCTCGTTTCTGGTGCCTTGGACGTCAAGGCCGCTTTGCCGGGCAAGCGCCGCGACCGCCTGCCATCCGGCAGCGACGCGTTGCGATGCGCTGCCATGCCTGCGAGCCCGAGCCAGGGCGATCGCCTTGATGGCGAGCAGCAGGCCGCAGACGATGAGCACCGTCCACAGAGGGCTGCCGTAGATGGCGACTTTTCTGACGATTCTGCCGAAACGCTGCCAGAACAGGCTCGTCGGCGTCTCGTCGGCCATGCTGCCGCCAAGCGACGTTTTGCCCTTGGCTTGGTTGTCGTCACGCAGCGGATCGGTAAGCGGCACCGGAGGCTGACGCATCAAGGTCTGCGGATTGGGCGGAGTGAGATTCTGGTTCTCGTCGGGAACCTTCGTTTCCTTCGGTGTCGGGTAGAACGCCACCCATCCGTAACCGTCCAGCTTGATCTCCACCCAAGCGGTCACATCGTTGCCGGTGAATTTCGTGGTGGTGGTTTTGCCATGCTTCTCGGTGCGGCTGTCACTGATCTCGCCCTCGTCGTTCTTCGGCAGGAAGCCCAGCACCACGCGGCTCGGCAAGCCGAGACTGCGGGCCATAAGCGCCATCGCGGAAGCGTATTGCTCGCTGTCTCCAACCATCGCACTGCCGGCGAGCAGCTGGTCGATACGATAGTTGCCGTGACCGGCTCTGGATGGGTAATCGCCATTCAAACCATGGGAGAACCAGCCGGATTCCCTGAGCTTGTCGGCAAGAGACTGCGCGGCCTCGCCGCCCTTGGACTGGCCGCCCGCAATCGCGGTGGCCAGCTTATCCACGCAATCGGGCACATCCTCCGCCTTGGGCTGGCTGATGGAGGAAGCATTCGCCTTGGCGATCTCCTTATCCGTCGGCGTCCGTGGAATGACGCCGGTTTCCGTATAGGACAATCCCGGAGAGGTGCGCGAAGGGTAGATCGCCGACATGGTGTCGGTGTTGTAGTAGAACGAATCGGCGTCCGACGATGTGGCGAACTTCACGCTGGAAGCCGCGCCGGCCATCGGCAGCCAATAGTCGCTCAAACCGTCATCGACCGTGAATTTCGCGGTGAACCGCTTGCCGGCGGCGTTGTTTGCGATGGAATCGCCCACACGATGGTAGTTGGAGGAATCCGAAGCCATGGTGGAATCGGACAGGTTCCACACATTGCCGTCGAAACGGTCCATAACCGCCAAACGCACCGTGGAACCGGCCGGCAGATCGTCGACGGTCAGCAGCACATCGTCCTTATGGTTCTTGATATACGAACGCATGCCGCTCAACGGGCTGGTGTAATCGTACGGGCTCAGCGGCGGATCATAATGGTCGCGCAGAATGGTGCGGTTTTGCCCGACCACCAAGCATCCGCCGATCGCCACAGCCGAAGCCAGCAGCACGATGACTACGGAACTGAGCCAACGGCCCAATTCCAACAGTTTCCAACGCGCGCTGACCCAAACCACCAGCACGACCGCCATAATCGTGCCGATCGCCATACGGTAGAAGCCGCTCGACGTGCCAAGCAGCGCGCAGATCGCGAGATTCGCCACGACGGGAACGACCGCGACCATCGTAAGCCGGCCATCCTCCGCAACCGCGAAGATACCGGCCAGCAGCGCGGCCCACAGGCAGATCGTCCACACGGCGAGCAGCGAGCCGTCGCCGGTGCCGGTCGGCGGGTCGATGGCCAGCAGGTATTTGAACGAGCCGAGCATCCGCATCCACCCTTGCGTCAACGTGCGCAGTGTGGGAATGACATGGGCGATGGTGGTGCCATTCAGGAAGATGACCGGGCCGACCACCAGCTGCGCACACGCCATGAACAGCATCTGCCACCACAGGCGCAACGCGGGAACGAGACCGGCAAGCGCCACGAGCGAGCCGATGATGGTGGCGGGGATTGCGGCGCTCGTCCAAGACAGGGCGGAGCCGTATACGTCGATGAGGTTGCTGGCTGCGGCGATGGTCAGCAGGGCGGCGACCGTGAGGCTTGCGTATTGCGCGGCGTGTGGCTGGTTGGTGTTGGGCATGGCTGGGGACTTGCCGCTGCGGGACATCCAGATGACGGAGTGGGTGGAGTCCGCCCATGAGCCGGTGCCTGTGCCGGTAGCCATGCCAGTGTTGGTGTTGGCGGAGTTGGTGCCTGTGCCGGTGAGGTTGCCGGTGAAATTGCCGGTGTTGGTGAATGTGGTGCTCATGCCAGCACCCCCATGATCATGGGGAGGTCGTTGAGGTCTCCCACGGTTGCCAAGGTGAAGTCGGAGTAGCGTTTGATGGCGCGCGGTTGGCCGGTTGCGGCTTGAAGCACCACGGAGGTTGCGGAGCGGGGGAGTGCGAGGACCATGTGTTTGATGTCGTCGATGGTTTTGAGCCTGCCGACGGTGAAGAAGTAGAAGGATGCGTCGGGGGCATGTTCGAGAGTGGTTTGCGCGAGGTTGGGATTGTCGTCGATGTCAGGGTCGATGCCGCTGCAGCCATCGAGAAATTCCGTGGCGTTGCGCGGAATGGCGTGCGTGGAACCGGCATGCGCGGTGACTGGCCGGTTCTGCTGCAGGCATTGCACGCCGATGGAGGCGTGGACGGATACGGCCAGTTCGAATTCCTGGGAATCGATGTAATCATCCGGGTTCACGCTGATGGTCAGAGCGGTGTCGGTACGGCGGGTGGCTTCGTATTGGCGGATCATAAGCGATCCGGTTTTCGCGGAGCTGAGCCAATGCACGTTGCGCACGTCATCGCCGGGCTCGTATTCGCGCAGGCCGTAGAAGTCGAGGTCGTCGTCGACGATTTCGCCGCTTGGCTGACCTTCCAAATCGCGTGGAATGCCGGCGTTCAGGGTGCTGAGCAGCACGGTCTGCGGATGAATGAACACGTTGATCTGGTCCACGAGTTTCTTTTCGTGGCGGATCAGACCGAACGGGTCGCCTTTGCGGATGGATAGCGGGCCGATGGGCAGCACCGCACGGCTGACGGCGGTGAATTCCACGGTCGTCTGGCGTGACTGGCCTGCGGCGAGCATGGGAATGGCGAACCGTTCGTGGTTGTCTCCGATGGGCAGGTCGCCGCGCGCCGACGTGGTGGGGGTGCGGCCCGGATTGTCCACGCAGACGTCGACTTTCACCGTGTCTGACACCGTGACGCGTCTGCTGGACACGTCGATGGTGGCTTGGAACGAGGTGTTGCCAAGGGAAAGCATGACCGCCGCGGCCAGCATGACCGCGAACACCACCGCCATGGCCAGCAGCTCATGCCACCCCAGCAGGACGAACGCCACCAGCGAGGCGACGGCGAGCGCCGCCACCGCCCAGCCAAGCGGTGACACGTATGAGGTGGCCAGTCGCTTGATGCGATGTTTGAGGCGGCGTAGGGATCGTTGGATGGTCCGTCTGCGCTGCACTGTGTGCGAATGCCGCATTCCTTGACCTTTCGGATTGTGTGGTGCGTATGCCGGGGTGGATTGTGTTTCAGGCGTTGGCGCCCAGGGTTGGGGCCGGCACGTCTTCGAGGATCTGGCCGATCATCTGTTCGGGGGTGTTTCCGGCGAAGGTGGCTTCGGCGGTGAGGGTGATGCGGTGCGCGAGCACGGGTACGGCGAGGTTTTTGACGTCGTCGGGCACTACGTAGCCGCGGTTGTCGGAGGCGGCCCATACGCGCGCGCAGCGGGTCAAGGCGAGCGCGCCTCGCATGGAGGAGCCGACTTGGATGCGTTCGTTGTGGCGGGTGGCTTCCACCAGTCGCACGATGTATTCGAGGATCGCGTCGTCGAGATGCACGGTTTCGCTGATGTTGCGCATGCGCAGCACGTCTTCGCCGGTGAGCACCGGATGCACGGTGGCGGCGCGGTCGGTGACGTTGACCTGTTTCAGGATGTTGACGCTCACGTCGTGGCTTGGATAGCCGATGGTGGTTTTGATGAGGAAACGGTCCATCTGCGCTTCCGGCAGCTTGTAGGTGCCGAGCTGTTCGATCGGGTTCTGGGTGGCGATGACCATGAACGGCTGCGGCACCGGGTGGGTGACGCCGTCGACGGTGACCTTCTGCTCTTCCATGACTTCGAGTAGTGCGGACTGTGTTTTCGGTGAGGCGCGGTTGATTTCGTCGGCGAGCACGATGGACGCGAAGATCGGGCCTTCGCGGTATTCGAATTCGCCGCGCTTCTGGTCGTAGTAGGTGACGCCGACCACGTCGGACGGCAGCAGGTCCGGGGTGAACTGGATACGTTTGAACGACATGTCGATGGAGTTGGCAAGGCCTCGCGCCAGCTGGGTTTTGCCGGTGCCCGGGTTGTCTTCGAGCAGGATGTGCCCGCCGACCACCATGGCTGTGGCGCATTGGCGGATGGGTGCTTCCTTGCCGACCGCGACCTGGGAGACGTTGTCTACGAGCTTGGCGAACTTCTCATGGAATTCGGTGATGTCTTTGCTGGGTGCGGTCATCATGGACGTGTCGACGACCGGCTGGGATTGTTTGACGGGCTGTACAGGCTGGCTGGGCTGTACAGGCTGGCTGGGCTGGACGGGTTGGGTTGGCTGGACGGGCTGCTGCGCGGGCATTGCGACTGCCGGATTGGCGGCCGGTTGGCGAAGGTTCTGCGGCATCGGCTGACGGAACCGCGGCTGGTTCGGCGTTGCCGGGGCGGACTGTTGCGGCAACGCCGGTTGGGCGGTGCCGTGCGCGCTCAGCAGCGTGCCCTCCGGATCCTCATCGGCTTGCGGCTGCTCCGGCAGATTCGGCGTGTGGAACGCCGGCTGCTGCTGGCCGGGTTGGCTGGGAATGCTTGGATTATGGCCGATGGAACCCAGCTGGGTGGCATCATCGAAATCGTTGCTCATGGGTTGCTCCTTGCTTGTTGTGTTGCTCGTGTGGATGGTTCGTTGTGTTTGCGATTGCTGTGATCGTCCGTTTCACCATCTGGCGTAGTAGGCCAGGCCGCGGATCCAAGGCTTGGATGCGCCGTCGACGGTGGACAGGGCGACGGAGGATGCCACAGGCCGGTCATTCCGCGTGGCCGCTTCGCCTTCCGTGGACGCGTCAGAATCCGATGGCTCCGACGGTTTTGATGGTTCTGAAGGTTCCGACGGTTCGGGTTTCGGCGTGGGAGCCTTGTACCTGTCATGGTCCAGCAGTGTGCCGCCATTGTTCTCGTTGTTGAGCGCGGTGTCGGTGCCCACCACCTTCGCCTTCCACGCGTAATCGACTCCGGTCGGCAGCACATCCTTGACGTTCAGTTTGTCGGAGCCCAATACCCAGGCGACGTCATAGGATTTGCCGTCCGCGGTGAAGGTGATCACGGTTCTGCCGGGCTGGCCGTACATGTTCACCGATCCGCCGCTGACCTTGATGATGTTCGGATCATTGGCGTCCCACGTCAGCATCGGCGCCTTGACGGCGGCCTTCACCTTGCGGACGTATGCCGGATCGGCCCTGCCGGACTTGGAGGTGCTTGCCGCGCCATTGAAATGCTGCGTGACGGAGCCCGAGGAACAGGACTGCCATTCCTTGAGCGGGAAATCGTGCGATCGTTCGGAAGCACCGGCATGGTAGGAGCCGAGTCCGTCCGCGCTCACCGTGAACCCGTCGGCGTGGCCGTTCTCCTTCCAATTGACTACGCACACGTCGTCATGCCCCTTGACGCTGACCGATTCGGGCGCCTTCACCGCGTATTTCGGTGTGAAACGCACGGTCGAATCGTCGCTGGTCGTTTTCTCCTTGCCGACCACCGCCGCCTTGATGGTGTATTCCCTGGTGTTGAGATCATGGTCCGGAATCTTGAAATCGTAGGATCCGGAACATCCGTCGATGCTTGCGCTGACATCTCCGGAAATCTCGACGGCCTTGCATCCCGCGTTGCGGGTGTTGCCCACGGATTCGACGGTGACGGTTCCCGTGGTGTCGTCGTTCGTCACGGAGATCTTCGGCGCATCGGGCTTGCCCCACGGCTTGACCGCGTCGGACGCCTTGGACGGTTGGCTCCAATTCACCTTGTTGTGGGCGCGTACCGTCGCCGTGTACGAGTCGCCGTCGGAAATCGCGTTGTTATCGAAAACAAAATCGATTCCGGTGGAATTTGTCGTCTGCTTGGACGGCGCGTTCCTGCCGGACAAAGTCACCTCGTAATTGTCCACCGACGAGAAATTGCCGTCCGGAGCCTTCCACGTGACGCTCACCGTGTTGCCCTTCACACTGGCCGTCACATCCGTCGGCGCATCAGGCAGCTTGTCTGGCGTGCCCTCGACGGCGTTGGAATCCTTGGACCAGCCGACCTCGTTCCTAGCCTGCACCTTGAACGAGTAGGTCTTGCCGTTCTTCAACCCGTCGATGAGACAGGAGGTTTTCTGCCCGCACGAGCGCTCGCCGGACGCGTCTCCGCCCCACATCACCTTGTATTCGGTGATCGGGCTGCCGTTGGCCGAACCGGCCGTCCAGCTCAGATTCACGGCGCCATCCTGCGGGTCGCCGGACACCGCGGAAAGCAGCGGCGCATCAGGTTTGTCCATCACCGAAACGCTGATGGTGCCGGTCACCTCACGTTCTTTTGTTTTGGTGGCGTCGCGCACGGTGACGACCACCTTGTTGGTGTTCGCGCCGATGTCGGAAGCCGCCCTGATGGACACCACGCCGTTGGATGGGCAATCCACCGTCAGCTTCGACGTGCCATCGGACGTGCATCCGGTCACCGTCAGCGGAGTGTCGGGGAACGGATTGTACGCGTCGGACAGCAGATTCACCTGCTCGCTGGAACCGGCCTTGATTTTCACGGTCTTCTCGGTGACACGGGCGAGTGGCCTGTTGGACGCGGTGACGCGCACGGTCATACCGGCGCTCACCGTACCCTTCGCATATTTGATCGAGACGGGCACGCTCACTGTGGTGTCCGGCGTGGCCGTCTTGTCCGCGGACACGGTCAACGTGCCGGAGGGAGACACTCTGGCATCCACACTGCCGGAATTCACGCCGCCGGAATACGAGTACTGCTTCTCATCCTCGTACAGGCCCGACGCCGAATGGGTCAGCGCCGTCAGATCGATGGTAGTGGCCTTCTCGCCGGCCACCACATCGACGGTGGAGGATGAGAACGTCGGCGGCGGAACCTCACGTCCGATCACCGTGATCGGAAGCGTGAGCACCGCCGAATTGACGATCTTCACCTTGTCGTTCTTGTCTCGCTTGCCGTCCACCGCGGTGAAGGTGATGGACGCGGGACCCGCGTAATCCTTCGGCGCGGTGAACCTCAACGTCTGGTCGTTGACGTACAGGTCGCCGTCCGCGGCCTTCGTAGCGCTCACCGAATCGGCGCCGTCCACATACGCGGTCTTGCCCGCGCCCACACGCACGTAGTCGGCGATGTTGATGGTGATGGTCTCACGCGCATTGACCTTCAACGCCGGCGCCTTCGGACGTAGAACCGGCGGAAACACGCCATATGCGGGCACTTGGATGAACGCGGTGGACGTGATGCCGTACGTCGTGTTCGTGACGGTGTACGGCACCGCGCGCGCCTCGTCGGTCAGATCAACGGTGATGATGGTGGAATCCTTGCCGCCCTTGACATGCGCATGGTCGGTCGCGGAAGGATCCACGCCCACCTGAAGCTCGTCGGCGGTGCCGGACGGATTGGCGATCCACTGCGAAACGTCCACGTCCACGGATTTCTTGTCGATCGTGGCGGCGGCCGGAACACGGTAATCGTACGCGGTCGGCGGGTCGATGGCGGCGTTCTCGTCGACATTCACCGTCAACGTCGCCGAATCGGACAGGCCGGCCTTGTCCTTGACGGTGTAGACCACGTAATACGTGCCCGCCTGCTTCGGCGTGGTGAACGACAGCATGTTGTCAACGACCTGAATGCCGCCGATGCCTTGCGATTCCACGTCCTTGGCCACGGTCAGATCAGTATTGTCCCCGGAAATGTCGTTCTGCGCCACCGGCACGGTGGCCGCGGTGTTCGGACGCAGCGTGATCTCGTCGTCGCGCGCGTACACACCCGAATCGGCTCCGGATTTGAACACGCCCACACGCACCTGCGCGGTGGCCCTCTGACCGGTCCAATCCTCCACGGCGTAGGAGAACGTGTCCGTTCCGGACGAATCGGCATACGCCTCATACACCAGATACGTGGCGCCCACCTCGCTGATACGGCCCAGTTTCGGCGCTTTGTTGCCCAAGCCGAGCAGCTGCACGTCATCGCCGTCAGCGTCGATGCCGGTGAGCGTGATCGGAATCTGCACCTTCTGACCGGCCGCCACCTGCGCCTCGACGTCGGACGGTGTCGGAGCCGCCTTGTTGGACGCGTCCTTCTGATGCACGTTGATGGTGATGGTGGCCGAGGCCGCGTTGCCGAGATTGTCCTTCACCGTGTAGGTGACGGGGAAGGAGCCGGTTTGTCTGGTGGCCTGATAGCGCACGGTGTCGCCGGACACGAACACCAGACCCTTGAACGTGTTCTTGTCATACTGCAAATCGTTCTGCAGGCTCACCGTGGTGCCGTCGGAATACGTGACATGGTCGAGCACGTCCACGGACACGATGCCTTCGGTGCGCACCTGTGTGGTGATGTTCTCGGCCTTCGGCACGGAATTCGACGTGGTCAGCGCCGGCGGCTGCAGGACGATGACGCCGGTCGACGATCCGGCCGCGTTGGCCACGGTGTAGGAGATCCGCACCGGCTCGGTAGGCACCTGACGCGCGGTGATATAGACGCGCTTGTTGCTCACCACACCGGTTTTGATGCCGCTTTGCGCGTCCGCGGTGACGCTGGTCACCGACAGCACGCCGCCCATCGGGTCGACGTCGTTGGCAAGCGGCTCCACGATCGCGGTATTGTCCGCACCTAGCAGCGCCACGTCGTTCGCCGCGATTGGCTTGGCGGCGTCTCCGGCCACCGCCTGCACCTCCACACGAGCCAGACCGGTCGACGGAATGGAACCCTGCGTGATGGTGTACGGCACATAGTAGGTGCCGGGATTGGAGGCGGTGAATGTGATCGACATGTCGGTGGCGTTCATGGTGGTGGCCGCGCCGGACGGCGTCTCCACCGCGGTCAATTCGGCCGGTTCGACGGACGTGCCGTGCACGTACGGTTTGAGCGCGATGGTGGTGCGGGTGTCGGGCGTGGTCTGTTTGACCACGGGGTCGATGACCGCGCCCAGCGTGTTCGCCGGCTTCACGGAGAAGTAGATCATGCCGATGCCGGTCTGCTGGCCGTCGGACACCGTGACCTCGATGCCCGCCCTGCCGGACGACATCGAACCGGCGTTGAAGACCAATTGTCCGTCGGCTCGCGTGGACACCGTCACCTGATCGGTGTTCTGCGGCGATGCCGACACCAAGGTCAGCGGATCGCCGTCGGGGTCGGAGAAGCTGCCCAACGCGTTCGCGGTGTACGAAGCACCCTGCTCCACGTCGATTTCCGGCGGAGTGTCGCTCTGCAGCGGCGCATGGTCGTCGCCGCCGGCCAGCGTGAGCGACACGGTGGCGCTGGACGTCTGCCCGCGCCCGTCGGAAATCTCATAGCTGAAGGACACGTTGCCCGCGGCGGCACCGGAGGCGTCGAGCTGCAGATACCGGCCGTCATAGACGGGGGAGACGGTGATGTTCGCGCCATCCGGAGCGCTCACCGACGTGATGCGCAGCACGGAACAGTCGGTCTGCTCGTCGTTGCGCAACACGTCGAGAATCTGCTACGATCCCACGCGCGCGCCGAACGAATCGTCCACGGCCTTGATCTGCCCCGACTGCGCCGAACAGTTCTTGCTGAAATTGTGCTGGTTGTTGGCGCTGTCGTTGTTCTGCTGCTGTTGCTTCGACTGCTTGGTCTCCACCTTGTTCCACTGGATTTTGATGACCTTGGTGGACTCCTGCGGATTCCACACATTGCCGTTGACCACGTCGTTGAGCACCACCAGACGATGGTTGGTGCGGAACACGAGCTGCGAGGTGGGATTGACATCTTCCAACGAGGAAAACTGTGCGTCCTTGTCGTTCGCCGCGCACACCCTGATGTAATTGTTGGCCTTCTGCGCCCACGCGGCGAACACGCAGCCATTGGTGGACACCGGCTGCGCGGCATCGCCCTTGCCGGCATTCGGCAGCTGCGTGACCTTTTTACTACCCAAATCGACCATGGCGATGCCCCGCGGCGTGGAAACCGCCACCCAGCCAGTCTGCCTGCCATCCGTGGACGGCGCCTGCAACGTCGCCTGACCCTGCAGGCCGATATCCGCGCTGCCCTTCGGCCAGAACACCTTGCCGGCACCGGCTACGACCGGCGTCTTGCCGACCACGGTGAACGATTCGACATTCGTGGCGCCCTTGATCGTCGCATCCTTGCCGGGCGTTCCCTGAGGTCCGTCGACACTGAGCACCGCGCCGTCGGACGCGCGATAGCCGTAGACGACACCGTCATGCGTCACCGCGATACGGCCACCCGACCCCAGCTTCATCTTCGGCGAATCGGTGGTCGGATTCATGGATTTCACATCATCGGCGGACCCGACCCACACATTGCCCGTCTTGACGTTGATGAACGCCGCGGTGTTGCCTCCGACGACGGTCCGCATATCCGATTTGATGGTGGTGTTGCCGCTTTCGCTGACGGTGGAGGCCTCGATGTTGCTGGCCTTCGTACCTTCGGAGATCACGGTGGAGCCATCATGCTGGGCCACGTCGAACCGGGCCGCAGTGGAGGCGACGCCCGCATCGGCGTCCCGGTTGCGCACGTTGAAACGGGCGGCCTTGCGGTCCTTGAGCGAAGTGACCCACACGGTGCCATCGTCGAGCTGCACGTGACGTTGCGTCACCGAACTGACGATGACGGCCCCGGCGACGATGCCCAGCAACAGCAGCAGCATGACGATCGGCGTGATCCACCGGCGACTGCCGGAAGGCAGCAGCTTGCGCAGCATCGACCCGAATCGCAACTGCCGTTCGTACGATTGCGCCGACTGGTTCTCGGCGTTCCTATGCTTGCTCATCGACTGGCTCTTCCCTGATTGTGCCCAAACTTTGCTTGACCGCGCATCCAACCGCATGCGCCTACCTGTTTGCCCGCATGCATGCCGGGCTGTATTGGTTCGTATCGGTTCATGTCACCCGCATCCGGCCGCAAACTCACGGCTTGGCCGCGCACGCGATCATGGGATTCTCGGACATCTGCCGGTCCGCGCGAACCAGACTCACCTGCACGCACGTCTGCGCGCCGTCGGCCGGATCGATTTCGATACTCGTCGACTCCGTGGTGGTGCCCTGCGCGTTCGGGTCGGTTCCCGAATCGCCGACCAGCGACCACGCGTACGAATCGCCATCCTTCGGCGAAGGATTGACCCATGTGAACCGCACTTTGCCGTCGGCGGTGTATTCGCCCGTAAGATCCTGCACGCTCGGCACACTGCCCGACGTGATCGCCGAATCGGGATCGTCCTCGGCATGGTTCTGGGCGCCATGGTTCTGCACCTGCACCTTGCTGTTGTCGGAGGACGCATCCATATTCGGCATGACGACGGTGACGAACGCCAACGCCATCACGACCACGGCGGCCGCCGCAGCAACCGTGACGGCCAACGGCTTCGCCCACCGGGCATGCTGTTTCGCAACCGGGGCGGACTGGTCGAATGCGGAAGTCTGCGCGTACATGTTCTGCGGATAATCCGGCATACCCTCGACGGTGGTCTGCACGGCACGGCCATACAAGGCCTGTTGCACGCGCTGCATGTCGCGCGCGAACTCCAACGCGGAATAGTAACGATCCTCGGGCGTACGGCTCAAGGCCTTACGCAACACCCGTTCCACTTCGGCCGGCACGTCGGGACGGTTGAGCTTGGGCAGCGGATTGTTGAGAATGACGGACTTGAGCCGTTCGGCCCGCACCTGCCGTTGGGAATCGCCCAGCACATCGGCGTAGAAATACTCGTACGGCGATTGGCCGATCAGCATGGCGAACAGCGTGGCGCCAAGCGAATAGATATCGGACGATTCATTGCCGCCACCGCCTTGGGCAAGCACCTCCGGCGCGGCCCACGCGATGGTGAAGCCGACACCCGGACGCCCATAGACGGACCCGGCGATGCCGAAATCGGCGAGCATGGGCATATTGTGCGCGTTGATGAGAATATTGCTGGGCTTGATGTCTCGATGGATGATGCCTTTGCGATGCGCGGTGAACAGCGCGCTCGCCAGATCGATACCGACGGTGAGCATCTGGTCGGCGGTGAGACGGCCATGCTCGAGGAACGTCTTGTAATTGCCGCCCGGAGCGTATTCGAACACGGTGTAGCCGCGCCCGTTGACGGTCACGCCGTTCTCATAGACGGAAAGAATGTAGGGGTGTGTGGAGATCTGCCCCATGAAATTCGCTTCGGAACGGAAGCGGACCGCGGCACGTGGGTCGAGCGTGTTCTTGCTGATTTTGATGGCCACCTGACGGGCCGGGGAAAGCTGCTGGTACAGGTACACGTCGGCTTCGGAACCGGAGCCCAGCCGTTTGATCAGTGTGTAGCCGGGAATCTGAGGGGGAATGCTCCTTGAGGCTTCCATGCTTCCTCTTTCCTGTAGTTCCTGCCCGGTTCCGTGCGTTGCGTCTATGCTTCGACCGTACTCGTCGTCATGGGCAGGCCGTCTGTTCGCTGTTGAACCTTCCCGGGCTGCGCCGCTAGTCAATCTTATTGGTGGCGGTGTCCGAAAAACTTTGTAGAGGGTATCGATGTCCATATATAAAGATGGCGGTGTCCACGATGACGTTTTCAGGACGGCTTCGGACGATGATATGCGATTCGTGGCCGGACCGTTCGGCTAAGCTGGGGAGACATGATGGATGTGGACGATCTCGATGGCGCGACATTGGTTGCGGGGGCACCCCGCAGCGGCAAGACCCGGTTCGCGCTGGACATGCTGGTCGCCGCGATGAAGCGGCATGGCGACGCGTACGCCGTGATGACGGTCTCCGGCAGACAGGTGGCCGACCGGCTCGGCGACACCGTGATCCGCGAACTGTCCGCGATCTCGCAGGCACGCCCCGTCACCACCCTGCCAGCCGTCGCGTTCCGCATCATGACCGCCGTGCGATCGCATGCCGGACAACCCCTGCCGAAACTGCTCAACGGGGCCGAACAGGACGTGGTCATCCGCCGCGTGCTCGCCAAGCATGCCGAACATGCCGAGCACGGCGACGAATGCTCCACCTGCGCGCTATTGCGCACCTACTTCGTGGTCGCCGACTGGTCGGGCATGGTGGTGGACGACGCCACCGACGCCTTCGCCAACCAGCTGCGCGACATGCTTGCCCGCATGAACGAGATCGGCGCGAAACCGGAACTTGAAGACGCGCTGATTTCCCGCGCTGCCGACGAACACGGCACGCTTGACGAACGACGCGAACGACTGCGCGTGCAATGGCGGCTCGCCTTCGCGCTGCGTGCCGAATACAACCAGGCCATCAACGAGGCATATCCGGACCAATACCGTCTCGACGCCTCGCAGCTCATGATCGACGCCGCGGCCGCCGTGAACGAAGCCGAAACGTCCGACCTGCCGAAACTCGTCATCGTCGACGATTTCCAGGACGCCACACTCGCCGGCTTCGACTTTCTCACCGCATTGCGCAACCGTGGCGTGCGACTGCTGCTCGTCGGCAACCCCGACGAGGCGGTGCAGACGTTCCGCGGATCGTACCCTGAATATCTGTTCAACATGGCGCAATCGCGATTGGGCGCGCGACTGGTACGGCTGGAACCGTCCCATATGGCCGAAGGCACGGACCTGGCCGCGGTGGCGAGCCGCGTGAGCCTGACCATCGCCAGCACGGAATCGACCGACGACGCGCTGGCGAACCGCCCCGGCAAAATGCCGGCCATCGCCATACCGGAGACGCACGACGGCAGTCTTGAAGCCGCGATGTACCGTTCCACCGTCGAAGAACTCGACGACGTGGTGTGGAAAATCAAAACCGAACATCTCGAACACGGCCGCGACTGGAACGACATGGCCGTGATCGCCCACGACAACGCCACCGTGCGCACGTTCGGCGAACGGCTACGCGCCGACGGCGTGCCCGTACGCTATTCGAGCGTGACCCGCCCCCTCAAGGACGAACCGTTCGTGCAGGGCCTGTTCTCCATGATCGAACTGGCCGAACTGAAACGGCAAGGCATCGCCACCTCGTCCATGAACCTCGACACGGCCGGCGCATACGTGCGCTCACGCGTCGCATCAATCATGAACTCGCCGCTGATCACCACCCCCGGCGAACGTCCGGCTCGGCTGTGCGTGGTCGAATCGGCGATGAACGCGCTCGGCTCGCTGGCCACGGTTTTGCATGACGATACAGCCGATCCGACCACGTCCGACACGTCCGGACGCGCGCTGCTGCCACAGCTGATCGACGATTGGAACGATTACGTCGAAACCTTCCACACCGCACGCGTGGCGGCATCGGCGTCGGACACGGAAAACGCTGCCGACATGGGCCTGCCGGCAATCGACACCGACGACCGGCTGATGACGGGAGAGCGTGCCGCTGAGGACGCGGACGAACCATCCTTCGGCATGAACGCGCTGTACATCCTGCTATTGGAAGGCGACACCGACCGCGTGCTCGACGCGATCGCCTCCGTACTGGGCCGCAAAGACCCCCAAGCGCAAGCCTTCGCACGCCTGTGGAAAGCGCTCGACGATACCCTGCGGTCGGAGGCACGCCTGACATCCCACGAACCGCAATACATGCTCGACTGTGCATGGCAGGCGTTCGGCAAAGCCGAAATCTGGCAGAAAACGGCGTTGCGCAACAACGCCGAAGGCCGCGCGGCCAACGACCGGCTCGACACCGCGATGCGCCTGTTCAGCTACGCGTCCGGCGGCGAATCGAACGGCGTGACGGCAGCGCACACCATCGACGCGTTCATCGAACAGGTCCGCGCGCTCGCCATCGAAGCCGACTCCCTGGCGCACACCGCGCCGATCGATCAGGCCGTGACGCTCACCACGCCCGCCGGAGCTGCCGGAAAACATTGGAAACTAGTATTCATGCCTGCGTTCCAACAAGGCCAATGGCCGAACCTCTCACCGCGCAACACCCTGTTTGGCGGGGAGGAGCTCGCCGACATCATGCTGCATGGACGACTGTCCGACGACATCGTCACTTCCGCAGGCCGCGAAAACGCGCAGCTCGCCGCGGTGCTCGCCTCCGAACAGAAAAGCCTCCTTGTGGCGCTCACCCGCGCCGATGAGCGCGTGACGGTAAGCGCGGTCCTCAACGAAGACCATGTGCCGTCCGACTTCCTCTACGGCTACCTGCCGGAATGGTTCGACCGCGACCGGGATGCCGATGCGGAAACACGCGTGTACACGGCGGTCGGCGAGGCCGGCGAATACGCGGGACTGGAGGCCGACCCGCGTGGCCTGGTCGCCGCCGCGCGAAGCGTGCTGGCCCATGCGCCGGCCGATTCCCCCCAAGCGCGCGATGCCGCGCAAGCCTTGACGTTGTTGGCATCGCATGGCATCGCCGCCGCGAATCCCGACAATTGGGCGTTCCTTACGGAACATGCGGGAGCCGACGATATGACGGGAATCGACGGCAAGATGGAATCTGACGGAAAAACGGAGCATGCCGACAAGGCGAAGCTTATCGAACAACCGGAATCCATCGAAAAAACGGACGGCCAATCCGACGTGGTCACCCTTTCTCCATCCGCCGTGGACAGTTTGTGGGCGTGCCCGGTGTGCTGGATGCTGGAGAACCGTTTCGCCGGCCCACGCATGGGCAGCGCGGCCACCAGCTTCGGCTCGCTCATCCACGCCGTCGCGCAACAGGCCACCGAAGCCGGCCTCGACCTGCCCCAAAACCACACCGCGGTAAGCGACGAGGACAACATCGACGAAATCGCCCAATGGATGATCAGCCGATACAAGACCCTACGTGGCGACCTCAACGCCATCGACGACCCCGAGGAACGGTACAAGGCGCTCGGCAAGGACGCGAAGGCGTCGGTCGCATTGCGCAACATCGCCACATATTTCGTCAAGTCGAACCGTACGGGATACCCGTCGAACAACACCGAAAACATCACCGTGGGAACATTGGACCATGCCGAAGCGGAACGGCAGTTCGCCGCGCGATTCGACTTCGACGACATCCTCGACGCCTACAACGCCATCGACGGCAACGCTCCGATCTCCCGCGACGAACTCATCGCCATCATGGGCGCGCTCGTCGACGGCTGGCCGGAAACCGGCATGAGCGACCGGCTCACCGTACGCCTGTCGGGCAGAATCGACCGTCTTGAACACCGCCGTACCGCAGACGGCCGCGAACAGGTACGGCTGATCGACTACAAAACCGGCAAAGTGCCAAACGGACGCTCCCTGTTCAGCGACCTGCAGCTCGTCTGCTACCAGCTGGGCCTCGCATTCCCGGAACACGGCGGAAAACGCGGCGCGCAGGCGATCGCAGCCATGCCGGACATCACCCAAAGCGCCCTGTTCCACGTCATGGAATACGCGGCACCCGCGCCACGCAAAGGGCAAGGCGACGAAGCGTACCACCAGCAGGCGCTGTTCGCCGGCGGAAGCATCAACGCGGGCGATTTCATACCCCGCAAATACGTGCCCAAAATGGCCAGCGTCTTCACCAGCGGCCTCGACGACGTCGAACGGCCGGCGCAGGTCAGCGAAGAACATTGGAAGCAACTTCTGGAATCGCGGTCGAAGATGACGGTATGGTCGCTGACCATGATCTCCCGCGTCTTCTATGCGGCCGCGGCGAGCCGGGCCACCCGCATCACCGCGCGTCCGACCGTGGAACACGTCGGATACTGCAGAACGTACGGCAGTGGGGTCTGCCCGGCCTGCCAAGGCGAGCAGAACACCGTATTCGAAAGGACCGTGGCATGAACGGGAGTAACGGTATGAACGGAAGCATGTCAACGAACGGGGCCACAGCAAAGGGCGATGCGATGGGCACTGTGCCGGCCGCCACGCCGAAATTCACCGACAGTCCGGAACAGGCCGCCGTCATCCAAGCCCCCTCATACGAGGACGTGGTCGTGGTGGCGGGCGCCGGCTCCGGCAAAACCTACACCATGACCCGCCGCATCATCACCCTCATCGACCAGGGCATCAGTCCCGAGAAGATTCTGGGCCTGACCTTCACACGCAAAGCCGCCTCCGAACTGCTTTCGCGCGTCTCCGCTGCCGTGACACGCAACCAAGCCGGACGCGGTACACGCGTCGCCTTCCTCAAACCGGAAGTCTCCACCTATGACGCGTTCTTCCAAACCATCGTGCGCCAATACGGCCTGCTCGTCGGCTTCGACCAAAACACGCAGCCATTGAGCGAAGCCGGAGCGCTGCAGCTCATCCACACCGTGCTCGACAAGCACATGGACCAGCTCATGGCCTTCGACCAAGGCGGCGACGAACTCGGCAAATTCTCCACCATCGCCGGCAACGTGTTCACCCTATCCAACGCCATCGCAGGAGCCATGATCGGCAGCGACTGCACCAGCTTCGACGAAGCCGTGGAACGCGTGCGCGCATGGGATAAGGCGTTCGTGGCGCAAGTGGCCAAAGCGCTTGAAGACGAGGACGTTCCCGATGACGAGCCGAAAGTGGGCAAGGCTCCGAAACAGAAGAAAAAGGAATCCGACACCGCCTTCGAAACCCGCATGCGCGAATACCGCGCCCAATGCCACCAACTCTGCGTCTACAAGACCGCGCAATTGGCCGGCACGGCCCGCAAACGCGACCTGCTACTCGACCTCGTGGCCGACTACCACGCCGAAAAACGCGCCCTCAACATGGCCGAATTCAGCGACTTCACCATCGCCGCATTCCAACTCGTCACCCGATTCCCCTCCATCGGAGCCACCTACCGCAAACGCTACACGCACGTGCTGCTCGACGAATACCAAGATACCTCCACCACGCAGGCGGCCCTCCTGACCGCACTGTTCCACGCCGATTCCACCCATCGCAGCGCGGTGAACGCCGTCGGCGACCCCTTCCAATCGATCTACGCGTGGCGAGGAGCCAGTCCAGGCGCATTCCGCATGCTGCAACACGACTTCGGCCACGACGCCACCGACAAGCCCTACACGCTGACCGTCACCCGACGTAACTCGCGCATGGTGCTCGAAGCGGCCAACAATCTGACGAAACCATTGCGCCTGCCCGCCAGACGTCGCGGCAGCTCGCTTATGCGCGAAGTGGACGTGCCCCCGCTCGCCAACATCGACAATGCCCCCGAAGGTACGCTCGGCGTGCTCGGCTACGTCACATTCGGCCAGGAAATCGACGCCATCGTACGCTTCGCCAAACAAGCGATCGCGCTGCACACGCCAACCGAAAACGAGCTCGCCGACGGAGCCAAAGACAACCGTCCGCACGTGGCGCTCCTGTTCCGCTCCAAAACGCAGATGCCAGCCTACGAGGACGCACTGGAACAAGCCGGCCTCACCACACTCGTCGTCGGCCAGGCCGCACTCCTGGAACGTCCCGAAATCAAAGACATCCTCGCCCTGCTGCACGTCGTATGCGACCACACCGACAGCGCCGCGCTCATGCGGCTGCTCGCCACACCACGATTCGGTCTGTCCGCCGACGATCTGCAGGCGCTCGCCGGCATCGCCGAACGGCTCAACACCGCGCAACGCTACCGCGCGCTCGTGTCGGCCGGCATTGTGGAGGCGGATGCGAATCCGTCCGACGCCGACATCCGCGCCACCGTGCGCGCCTACCGCGACCAAGTGCCCAACGCCGTCTTCCTGATCGACGTGCTGCTGCGCGGCGATCTGCGGCACCTCGTCGACGGCGTATTGAGCCGTACGGGAGCCGCGAGCGTCATCCACGCCGGTCGCGTCATCCAACAGGTGCAGCGCATGGTCGGCCATCCGTTGCCGGAAGTGGTACGCACGGCCATCACCGCGCTCGGACTGGACATCGACCTGCTGCTCGCCGAACGGATGCGGCATCCGGATGCCGGCAATCGTGCCACATCGCATGCCGCTTCGTCACTCGACGCGATGCTGTCTCTGGTGGACACCTACTTGCAGGAAATCGCCGCGCAGGGCACGCCAAGCCTGCGCGCGTTCATCTCGTGGGTGAATTCGCTGCGTGACGCGTCCGATGACAACGCCACCGCACCAGATACCCCCGTCGATGTGGTGCTCATGACCGTGCACCAGTCGAAAGGCCTGGAATGGGACGCCGTGGCCGTGGTCGGCATGCGCGACGGCACCTTCCCGTCCAGTCAAGGCGACCACCTGAGCGTCAAAACGGACGAAGACCATCCGGGCGGTCGGCGCGACGGCGTATGGGAGCCGCCGGAATACTTCGAAAAAGCCCACACTTGGCTGGAAGACCCGTCCGCGGTGCCGGTTCCGGTGCGCGCCGACGCGGATATCCTGCCACGATTCCCGCACGACGCGCCCATCGGGGGCAATCCCGTGGAATCGCTCGACGGATTGGACGATGCGGAAGTGATCGACGACGAGGTGTTCGGCACCTTGCGAACCATGGCCGTCGACGATATGGAAGGAATGGATCCGGCAAGCCTGTACCTGACGCAACAGGAGGAATACGGCCGCCGACTGCACGCCGACGAACGCCGTCTCGCCTACGTGGCGTTGACGCGCGCCCGCTACGAGGCGCTGCTCGTATACAGCGGATGCAACGAGACGAGCCGCGACTCCCGTCTGGCGGAGGGAAAGAAAAGCGCCGCGCCGTCGAATTTCTGGCTGGAGACGCGCGATTCGATGAACGGAATCGTCACCGCGGTACGCGAACCGGACAACCTGTCCGACGATGTGGACGGCTCCCCGCACACGCTGGGACTTGACCTGCCCGACGGCTATTTCGTAGGCGAACACGCCCGCGATTTCGAGAATGCCGTGGTGGGCGATGCGTGGAACACGCCGCTCGAACCGGTCTCGGACGACCATACTTTGCCTTGGCCGTGCGATCTGAGCGCCGATGTCGCCGACAAGCTGCGTGCCGCGGCCGAACAGGTACGTGCCGTCGAATCCGACGAACCGAATATCGCTGAATCCACGGGAACGCAGGGCGACGTTGCCGATGAATCCGCCACGCCATCGCCGGAAACCGGAAACTCACTGCTGCGTCTCGCCAAACTGCTCGTCGCCGACGAACATCTCATGCCGGAACCGGACGCGGCTGACGCAGGCGAATCGCAGGACGCCTTCGACGAGGCCGTGCGTGCCAAAGGCGAACGTATCCTTGCTGCCGGCCGCCAAAACGTCACCTCGCTGCAAGCGCGCGCCGGCTCCATGGGCGAGCGTGACTCCCGCGCCTACTGGCGTGGTCTGGTCCGTCCGATTCCGCACGTCGCCTCGCCGGCGGCACAGCTCGGCACGCGGTTCCACGCATGGGCTGAGCGTTTCATCATGGCGGATGCGGACGTCGACGGCATCGGTGGTACGGAAGGTGCTGCCGGTATGGCCGCGCAGTCGCGTGCGGAACTGATCGCATTGATAGGTGATACGCAAGTCGACGCGGACAACGGCGGCGTGCAATCGCAGGACGCACCATCGCAGGACGCCCAATTGCGAGACGAACGGAAACTGGCCGCTTGGCAGCGTCGTCTCGTCGCTTCGCCGTGGGCAAAACGACGTCCAGCATGGGCGGAACGCCAGCTCGTCGTCGACATGTCCCAGCTCGGCACCATCGTCAACGGCAAACTCGACGCGGTGTTCTTCGGCGGTCTCGACGAAACGGACGAGATGAAACGCTACACCGTGGTCGATTGGAAAACCGGCGTAAAACCACGCAAACCGGACGAAATCAAGGAGAAGCTCGCACAGCTCGACCTGTACCGCCTGCTGCTCGCGGCGATGGAAGGGGTGCCGTTGGATGCAATCGACGCCTGTCTCTACTATGTGAGTGAGCCTCACGAGGCCGATCGGGAGCTTGACGCCCTCGACAAAACAGAAGAAGAGATCCTTGCCGAGTTGAGCTACGGAATTCCGCAGCAATCCGACAACGACTAGTGCCGGTGCGCAATGGCTCCTTGACCGAAGAAAGCGGGGGAGCGGCGCTTTCCGGCCTGCCTGCGGGAGAAACCGCTATGCAGGCAGCGTTGTGGAGGAACGCCGCTACCCTCGTGCAGCATGTGTGGGCGGGCGCACATGCCGGACGCAACGACAGTTAAGGAGTGTTTGATATGGCTGCGAACAGCGCAACCGCAATCCCGAACGCCGGCATGGGTGCCGGAACAAACAACGCATCGGCAATCGTCTTCCGTCCCATCGGCTGGGGCGATCTGGACGCGGTGGTCGACCTGTTCGACCGTACCTGGCCGCAGGATGTGGACAAGGTCGGCGCGGACATGTCGCGGCTGATCTCCCGATATTTCGTGCTGCACTACCTGCTGCCGACCACGTTCGCCAACGGCGCGTTCGCCGCCGACGGCACACTCGCGGGCGTCACGTTCATCCGCGTCGCCGGCGAGGCGCCGCAGCTCGACGAAATCGAAGTCGGCGAGGAAATGAAGGCCTTGGAACGCCGCATCGACGCCGATCCGGAGGCCGCCAAGCATATGGCGGCGCTGAAATCCGGCTTCTCGGTGGAACTCGATCTGGAACGCGAAGGGCGCGCCAACGAAACCACCATGGGCGAGCTGGAACTGTTCATCGTCAACCCCGACGTGCGCGGCCACGGTGTGGGCGGGCGGCTTTGGAGACGCATGCAGGAGCATTTCGCCGCATGGGACGTGCCCGCGTTCTACCTGCACACCGATTCCGACTGCGACGTGAGCTTCTACGACCACAAGGGGTTGGACTGCATCGCGCACCGCACGGCAAGCGAGACGGTCGCCCGGCTCGGCGGCAGTGCCGACGGCGAAGTGCCGCCACTGTTCGACGACATGTTCATCTACCGGGGAAAGGTGACGGCGTGACGGGCGCGAAACCGCAATCGCAATCGCACGAACCGCACGAATCGCAGAAAACGCAATCGCCATACGCGCAGCTTTTCCGCATTCCCGGCACGAAGGCGTTCTGCGTGTCCGGAGCCATCGCGCGACTGCCGATGTCCATGATGGGCCTCGGTATCGTGCTCGCGCTCAACCACATGTACGACAATTGGACGATCGCCGGCGTGATGAGCGCCGCGTACGTGCTCGCCACCGCCGCGGTCACGCCGCTGTACGCGCGCCTGTTCGACCGGTTCGGCCAGCGCAAGGTCGGTCCGGTGATCCTGACGGTGCAGATCATCGTCATGCTGGGCTTCGCGTTCGCCGCGCTGATGCGCGTGCCGATTCCGCTGCTGTTCGTGCTTGCCGTGGTCATGGGCATGACGCAGTTCTCGTTCGGCGCGCTTGTGCGCACCCGTTGGGCGTACGTGCTCGACCGCGCCGACAAGGAGGACCTGCTCAACACCGCGTATGCGCTCGAATCCGCCATCGACGAGATCGTGTTCATCTTCGGGCCGATTCTGGCGGCTTTCCTGGCCGCGTCCGTGCATCCCGTATCACAGCTGTTCGTGCCGACCCTCGCCTGCGCGTTCGGCGGTGCCGTGTTCTTCGCATTGCGTGACACTCAACCGCCGGTATTGCGCGAAATCACGGTCGTCGCGGCCGATACGGACGATGCTGACGTGCGATTGGCGGCCGGCGGTGCCGCTGGTGCCGCGGTTTCCGCGGACCGTTTCGATTTGGATCGGCTCAAGACGGGCGATCGCGACCGCAGGAAACGCAACGTGCTCACCTATGCGGGTGTGCTGCCGCTCCTCGCCGTGTTCATCGTGTTCAACATGGCGTTCACCGCGTTCGATACATCCATGACCGCCGTCATGAAATCGCTGCACCTCGACTCCGTGCTCGGCGTGCAGCTCGCCATGCTGGCCGTCGGATCCTGCATGGGCGCGCTGGTCTTCGGCTCGCGCGAGCTCAAAGGCTCCCGCTGGCGTCACATGATCATGTTCCTCGCGTTGATGACCGTCGGCTTCGTGGTGATCCACCTGTGCCAGGGCAACCTGATCGTGATGGGACTGGTGGAGATCCTTACCGGCCTGACCATTTCGCCGGTGTTCGCCTCCGGCAACCTCGTCGTCAAGGAGACCGTGCCCGAGGAATCGCTCACCGAAGGCCTGTCCTGGGTGAGCACCGCCGGCACGATGGGCGCGTCGTTCGGCTCCATGATCACCGGCATCGTGCTCGACCATTTCAATCCAAGCGCGGGATTGAGCCTGCCCGCCGTGTTCGTGGGCTGTTCGATTCCGTTCGCGCTGATCGGCTGGCTGCTGGCGCGTCGCCGCGGCTGACCGACGTTCGATCGTCAAGCGTCATAGCCGCCTGCCTCCGCGTCGAAGCGTCTCTTTAGATTCGTAAGTGGAACACGTTATGGACGTGGGCGCGTGATTCAAAAACATGTGTGAAAACGCATGCGATTATGCGCGCGGCAAGCGCGCACGGCAAACGTACGACATGCGCAACATGCGCGTCCGCGAAAGCATCAAGGAGCTGCAATGATCAAGGTTTCCGTAGTCGGCGCCAAGGGCCGTATGGGCTCGCATGTGGTCGACGCCGTCGATTCCGCCGCCGACACCGAACTCGCGCTCGCGCTCGACGCAGGCGACGACCTGGCCGCAATCACCCCCGAAAACACCGACGTCGTGGTGGAGTTCACCGTGCCGAGCGTGTCGCTGGGCAATGTGCTCGCCCTCGTCAAGCAGGGCGTCGACGTGGTGGTCGGCACCACCGGCTGGACCGAAGAGAAGCTCGACCAGGTGCGCGCCGCGCTCGCCGCGGCCCCGCGTGAGGGCCAGAGCGTGTTCATCGCGCCGAACTTCGCCATTTCCGCGGTGCTCGCCGACCATTTCGCAAAGGTCGCGGCGCCGTATTTCGAATCCGCGGAAGTCATCGAACTGCACCACCCGACCAAGGTGGACGCTCCGTCCGGCACCGCTTTCCACACTGCGCAGGGCATCGCCGAAGCGCGCAAGGCGGCCGGCTTGGGTCCGGTTCCGGACGCCACCGAAACCGATGGCGGCTCCCGCGGCCAGGTGGTGGACGGCATCCACGTGCACGCCGTGCGTCTGCGTGGCCTCAACGCCCATGAGGAGGTGCTGTTTGGCAACTCCGGCGAACAGCTGACCATCCGCGCCGACAGCTTCGACCGCATCTCCTTCATGCCGGGCGTGCTGCTGGCCGTGCGCAAGGTCTCCACCGGAACCTACCCGGGTCTGACCGTCGGCCTCGACCACTTCCTCGACCTGTAATCGTAATTCTTTTTTCAAACTGCCGACGGGTGCATGTGTCTCCCGTCGGCAGTTTTTTTTATGGCGGATCTGTTCCGATTATTTGGCAAGGCGTGCGATGGCGGCGCTGACTTCCGCCAGCTTTTCGTCGGCGACGGTACCGCCCTCCGCCGCGGCTTTGGCGACGCAATGGTGCAGATGGTCGTCGAGCAGCAGTAGCGCCACCGACTTCAGCGCGCTGTCCGCTGCGGAAATCTGCGTCAGAATGTCGATGCAGTATTCGCCGTTTTCCGTCATCTGCCGAATGCCGCGCACCTGCCCTTCGATGCGATTCAATCGTGCGATGATCCTCTTCTGGTCGCTTGCGTACCCATGTTGTGTGGCGTTCATATCGTCCTCCTCGCTGCGCTGAAAATTTTATCTACGGCTGAAGTTTGCTCGTCCTTCTTGCCAATATACCCTATAGGGGTATATTGTGATGGTGTTTGCCGAAATCGAAAGCCAATTACGGACGGAAGGCGGCTGGAATATGCACATCGCAATCGCGCTTATTATGGCGCTGCTCGTCACGGCGGGCGTGCTGTGGTTCTTCTTCGCACCGCGCAAAGCGTATCGTGCGCCGTTGCGCGACGGCGTGCAGGAAGCGGTCGTCGAAGTCAAAGGCGGGTACAGCCCGGCCGTCATCGAAGCCGAAGCCGGCGTGCCGTTGCGGCTGATCTTCGATCGCAAGGAAGACGGCGAATGCTCGTCGCATGTCGTGTTCTCCGATTTCGGGGTCGATCTTGCGTTGCCCGCCTTCCGCACGACCACGCTGACGCTTCATCCCGACCAGCCGGGCGAGTATCCCTTCGCATGCGGTATGAACATGCTGCACGGCACGTTGCGCATACTGCCGGGAAAGCATGCAAGTGTCGGTGCCGCCGCCGGTTCCGCGGTTGGTTCCGTCGGCGCCAGTATGTCCGATTCCGGCAATTCGGACATTCGCGCGACTGCTGACGGTGCCCACGCATCCGGTTCCGCGGAAACAGGCGTGCAATGCGCGCAAAAAGGCGCCGTCCAAACGTCCGGTTCGGGTGATTCGGGCAAATCGCGCGGATTGGAATCGGAAATTCGCGCCCTCATCACCCGTCTTATCGTGGCGGCCGTCTGCACGATTCCGGTATTCGGCTCCACCATGCTCATGCTGTATCCGATGCCGAACTGGCTGCAGTTCCTGCTGATGCTGCCAATCGTCGGCTATGCGGCATTGCCGATTTTCCGCAGCGGTTTCGCCGCGATCGCCCACCGTTCGCCGGAGATGAACGCGCTCGTCAGCCTCGGCGCGCTGGCCGCATTCGCCTACTCCTGCGTGGTCACCTTCGCACCGAACGTCCTGCCCGAGAACGCGCGCGAACCGTATTTCGAAGCGGTCGGTGTGGTCGTCACGCTTATGCTTGTCGGCCAGCTGCTCGAAGCGCGCGCCCGCAAAGGCACCGGTGAAGCCATGCGCGCATTGGCGGGTCTGCAACCGAAAACCGCCCGCGTGGTGCGAGACGGCAAGGAAACCAGCATCGCCATCGATGACGTGCGCGTCGGCGACATCATCGCCATCCGCCCCGGCGAGCAGCTGCCGGTCGACGGCATCGTCATATCCGGCACCTCCACCGTGGATGAGTTGATGATCACCGGCGAAGCCATGCCGGTCGCCAAAACCGAGGGCAGCGAAGTGACGGGTGCCACCATCAACGGTGGTGGCTCGCTGCGGTACCGCGCCACGAAAGTCGGCAAGGACACCGTGCTCGCGCAGATCATCGGCATGGTGGCCGCCGCACAAAGCTCGAAAGCCCCCGTGCAACGATTGGCGGACCGTATCTCCGGCGTTTTCGTGCCGGCCGTGGTACTCATCGCCGTATGGTCGTGCGCGCTGTGGTTCGCGTTCGGCCCCGACCCGCGTGTCACGCACGCGCTGGTCGCCGCGGTATCGGTGCTGCTGATCGCCTGCCCGTGCGCGCTCGGACTGGCGACTCCGTTGTCGGTGACGGTCTCGACTGGCCGCGCGGCTCGCATGGGGGTGCTGGTCCGTTCCGCCGAAGCGTTGGAAACATGCGGTAAAGTCAACGCCGTCGTGCTGGACAAAACCGGCACGATCACCACAGGCAAGCCCACCTTCACCGACGTGCTGCCGTTCGGCAAGTGGCGTCGGCAGGCCGATGATTTCCTGACGATCGTCGCCGCCGCCGAACGTGATTCCGAGCATCCGCTCGCTGCTGCGATCGTTGCCGCAGCTGCGGAAAAAGCCGACATCGCGGACGTTGCGGAACTCGCGCAAACCACCGATTTTCAGGCGATTGCCGGCCGTGGCGTCACCGCGCGTGTCACCTTCCGCGGTCTGCCGCACACCGTCGCCGTCGGCAACACCGACCTGATCGACGACCTTGACGTCGACATGCCCGACGTTACGTCCGATACCTCCGAAATTGCCTCCGAGACCATCCACGATACGAACCTCGACGCCATCATCGCCGACATGGAACGCCTGTCGCAGCAAGGCAAAACGCCGATCCTAGCGGCCATCGACGGCCATCTCGCCGGCATCGTCGCCGTCGCCGACGTGCCGAAAGCCGACTCGCGCCAAGCCATCGAACTGCTCCGCAAACGTGGCGTCGAAGCCGTCATGCTCACGGGAGACAATCCGACCACCGCACGCGCCATCGCAAGCCAGGTCGGTATCGACGAACGTCATGTGATCGCCGGCGTGCGGCCGGAACGCAAGGCCGACGAAATCGCAAAACTCCAATCGCAAGGCTATACGGTGGCGATGGTCGGCGACGGCATCAACGACGCGCCCGCCCTCGCCCGAGCCAACGTCGGATTCGCCATCGGCACCGGCACCGACGTGGCCATCCAATCCGCCGACGTGACACTGATGGGCGGATCGCTGATGGGACTCGTGCACGCGCTCGACCTGACGCATGCCGCCATGCGCAACATCGCGCAAAACCTCGGCTTCGCACTCGGCTACAACAGCATCGGCATCGTGATCGCGGCCGGCGTGCTGTATCCGTTCACCGGAACGCTGCTGAATCCGATGATCGCCGGCGCCGCGATGGCGTTCTCGTCGTTGTGCGTGGTGACGAACGCAAGCCGGCTGCGCCTGTTCGATCCGGACGCGGAGGCGGCGAAAAACAAGACGTATCGGGTACGCAAGCCCGATCCGAGCAAAAATAATGGCAACCAGCACAGTCGGAAAGGAACGATCATGGGACTGTTCAGCGATCACAAGGCCAAGAAGGAAGCCGAGAACATGGGCGCGATGGGCGCCGGACACTGCTGCGGCGGTCATGACGGCCACGGCATGGCTTCGAATATGGGCGATTCCGCGGCGAACGTTGCGAAGGATCCGGTTTGCGGCATGAGCGTCGATCCGGCCACCGCGGCCGCGACCCGCGAATACGGCGGCGTCACCTACTACTTCTGCAACCCCGGTTGCGCCGACAAGTTCGCCCAGAACCCGGCCGCCTACCTGGGCTGAGACCTGATTCTCGTCCGTCCCCAATCTGCCGACATCGAATGACATCCGGCCGTCGGCGGGTTGGGGATTTTTGTTGAATGGTTGATTTACGGATTCCGATTCACGGACGAACGATAAGATTCCCCTCCCGCACTCCGGAGAGCGCGTCCCGCCCCGCTACAAACGTGCGCGTGACGACGCCGTTAAGCGTCATGCCATCGCAGGCGCAGATCGGATTGCGGCTTTCCAAAGCGGTAGCATCCACAACAAACCGTTCGTACGGGCGAATAATCGCCAAATCGGCCCGCAATACCGGCGTTATATCGCCACGATCGTCAAGTCCCACAAGCCGTGCGGTGTTGCACGACATCCACCGCACGACGTCGGCCAAACTCAAGCCGCGCCGCATCGCACCCGTCAACACCGCGCGGAATCCGACCTGCAGACTGGAAACGCCACCCCACGCGGTGGCGAGCGTGCCGGCTTTCATATCCGCGCTGGCCGGGGAATGATCGGTGACGACACCATCCAACGTGCCGTCGGCAAGCCCCGCCCATAGCGCGTCCTGCTCATGCAGATCACGAATCGGCGGACAGCATTTGACCGCGGTGGCGTTGTCGGGAATATGGTCGCAATCCAACGTGAGGTAATGCGGACAGGTCTCCGCGCTGACCGGCAGTCCTTCGGCCTTCGCCCGCCGCAGCACGTCCACGCTCAGACCGCTGGACACGTGCAGAATATGCGTGCGGCAGCCGGTGCGTGCCACCAGCCGTACGATCTTGCGCACCGCGTTCGCCTCGCATTCGGCCGGGCGTGACGCCTCGAAACTGCGATAGGACGCATCCACGTGCCCGTCATACCGCATCAAATCGTCCGGATCCTCCGCATGGCAGACCAACAGTCCGCCGAACGAAGCGATTTCGCGCATCGCGCGTTCCAGTTCCTCATACGACAGCGAACCGTATTCGTCAACGCCGCTGGAGGAGAGGAAGCATTTGAAACCGAACACCCCCCGCATCCCATAATTCCCGAAACCGCCCCAGGTTCGACGCGTCCACACCGCCCCAGGTTCGACGCGTCCACACCGCCCCAGAAGCCAACCTGCACATACGATTCATGCAATGCGCATGACCGTTTGCTGCGCAACGCCTCGACGGTGAGCGTCGGCGGAACGGAATTGAGCGGCATGTCCAATATGGTGGTCACGCCTCCGGCCGCGGCCGCCCGGGTGGCGCATGCGAAACCCTCCCATGCGGTGCGGCCCGGCTCGTTGATATGCACGTGAGTGTCGACGATGCCGGGAATCAGTATTTCGTCGTTACGCAGCTGGATGGTTTCGACCGCGTCGATAGGCGCCCGTCCGTTCGCGCCGGGACCGTTCGAATCAGACGCGACCGATGCGATACGCCCGTCCCGTACGACGACGGTACCGTATGTTTCGACGCCATGCGTCAGTATGGTGCCGTGGATGGCCAAATCCGCACGCGGACGGTCGTGCTCGAAATCGTTGCCGAAGTCGGTAATCATGGCCGTGACCATCCACGCCTGTTCCATCCATGCCATGCGCCTCCTCGCGTGATGACTTTGGTTGGGCTCGACGCCCTTCCTGCTTCAAGACTACGCGATGCCGCGTTCAACAGTGTTCGCAACAGTCGGGGATTTTGTTGCCGCGTTAGTCGCCCATTTCGCTGGTTTGGCACCGTTTCTTCTATGCCGAATCCGCCCGATATGCGATGTTGATTGTGTGGGGTAATCTGTTTTTGCCATGGTCGGTCATCTCCTGATGGTGGGTCGCGTTGCCAAGAGGCGCCGCCATTGCCTGTGATGGATGCATTTCAGTGCTTACGGCATCTGAAATTCTTCATTCGTCGTAACAGTTGTCGGTGGCCAAACCTGGTGAAACCCGGAAAGCAAGGGGTAGCATCGTCAGGAGAGCGGATGCGCCGCGTGAGAATGTACTGCAGGGAAGGGCGATGAGCGTGACTTCTGGAATTATGCTTTCAGACAATATGGGGGCTTCGAAGGACGCCATGGACGAGGAAGGCAATGCTGCCGCGGACCTCGGCTTGGTGGCGCGCATCCGGGAATCCTTCGATTCGCTGACTGCGACGGAACGTGAGGCCGCGCAGTTCATTCTGGGTCATCTAACCGACGTGCTGGTCTGCAATTCCGTGGAATTGTCGCAGTTGAGCGGCATCTCGCAGCCGACGCTCAGCCGCCTGTACCGCAAGCTCGGTTATTCGAATGCGGGTGAATTCAGACGCGACGTGCGCCGTATCCACCGTCCAGGCGCTCCGGAAACCGTGCGAAATGTTCGCTGCGATGATTTGCTTGCCGACCATTTGCTCAGGGATTCGGAAAGCCTGAAACATACGTTTGAGGACATCGACCGCGCGCAATTGGATTCCGCATGCCGGGACATGGCCATGGCTCCGCATGTCGCGGTGGTCGGTTACCGCAATGGATATCCCGTGGCGCTTCATTTGCGTGAACAATTGCTGCAGCTGCGTGGAAACATCGATATTCTCCCGCATCCGGGGCAATCTATCGCAGAGGAATTGACTGACTACTCATCGGACGATGTGGCCGTCATCGTCGGCGTGGGTCGGCGTCCTCCTTTTTTCGCCCGACTTGTCGACGTGTTACTCGAACGTGGGGTCACCGTGGTGGTAATAGGCGACGTCGCGGCACGCAATGCCCTTATCGGACGCAACGTCGTCTTCTTCAACGTGGCGTTGAACTCGCATATGCTTTCAAGCTTCACTGCGGCGTTCGCTTTGGTTGCCCTCTTCGCGGACGAGGTGGGGGAACGTCTCGGAAGCGATGACGTCGACGTGCGGAAGCGCATTGAGGACATCAACGATTGTTTCGAAACGCTTGGCGAGCTTGGTGATTGACGGTATAGCGGCGGTCGGCCGGAACCATGGAGGCGAAAACGGGAATGGAGGCATTGTGAACAAGATAAACGGAGCGTTGGCGTACGACCTTCCTTCCACTGGACCGTGGGCTGCCTTGGTCTTCCTCGTATCGCTGAATCTGCGTCCCTCCATCGCGGCGGTCGGTCCGGTGCTCTCGCAAATAGGTACTGGCCTTCATTGGGCCGAGGGAGTGCAGGGCGTGCTGACCGCGATTCCCCTACTCGCCTTCGCTGCGGTCAGCCCGCTGGTCACGTTCCTTGCACGCCGCATCGGCATCGACATGTCGATTCTGCTGGCCCTGCTGTGCATCGCGGCGGGCGACGCCATCCGCTCGTTCGGCGGCGGCGTTGGCATCTGGCTGGGCACGGTGGTGTTCGCTTCCGCCATCGCCGTCGGCAACGTTCTGGTTCCGGTAATCGCGAAACGTGACTACGCCGGCCATGTCGCGATGGCGACCGGCGTCTATTCCGGCTGCATCACCGCCGGCAGCGCCACCGCAGGTTTGCTGTCCGCGCCGCTTGCGCAGATGTGGGGCGGTTGGCGTGCGTCACTCGCCTTCTGGAGTGTGCCTCCGCTGGTTGTCGCCGCGCTGTGGGCGTTGCGTATCCTGCACAATCGCAAAGTCGTTATCGCTTCCGCCGGCGGCACCATCGAAACCAGCGATACTGGCGATATCGATGATATTGGCGATCGCAGCACGACGGCCAACGCACAAAACCCGCATTCCGCACAGCGACCGGCATGTTCCGCGCAATCGTCGCATGGCGTGTTCGCCCGCGTGCTGCGCCGTCCGATGACGTGGTACGTGACGGCCTTCATGGGGCTGCAATCGTCCGCTTTCTACACCATGTCCAATTGGATGCCGTCCATCTCCGCATCCATCGGCTACGATGCCTCCACTGCCGGCGTGCATCTGTTCATCTTCCAAGGCATCGGCATCCTTTCCGGCTTGGTCATTCCTAAGCTCATGAACGTGCGCGGCAACCAGGTCTGCGCGGCGCTCACCGCCAGCGCTCCCATGCTGATCGCCGGCCTTGGCATGCTGCTGTTGCCGCATCTCATGCCGGTATGGGCGTTCGTCGGTGGTTGCGCGCAGGGCGCGTCCCTGGTGGTGGCGCTCGCACTGATCGCGCTGCGCGGGCATGACAGCGCCGAAACCGTGGTGCTGTCGGGCGTCGCGCAGTCGTTCGGCTATCTGATCGCCTCGCTCGGCCCGCTTATGTTCGGCGTGCTGGTCCAGGCCACCGGCGGCCATCATGTGCCGCTGATGGTGTTCACGTTCGTCGCTTTCCTGCAGTGCGTCGTCGCGGTCGTCGTCGGCAGGCCTTCCAAAATGTGATTTTTCGCGTCTCATGAAATCGAAAGCGTCCGCAGAGGGAAGTACCGTTAGCCGTATGACAAGCCCTAAGACTGACGACGGTACAATGCATCTGCTCGATCCTGCTCCCTTCGGACGTATCCTTCCGGCCATGGTCACCCCCATGAAGGCCGACGGAGCCGTAGATTTCGAAGCCGCGCAGCGTCTGGCCAAGCAGCTCGTGGCGGATGGTGCCGACGGTCTTGTGGTCAACGGCACCACCGGCGAATCGCCGACCACCCATATGGAGGAGAAGGTCGAGCTGGTTCAGGCCGTCAAGGAGGTCGTGGACGTGCCGGTCATTTCCGGCGCCGGTTCCAATGACACCGCGCACACCGTGCGCATGGTGGAGCAGACCCAGGAGGCGGGCGCCGACGCGGTGCTCGTGGTCGCCCCGTATTACTCCCGTCCGTCGCAGGAAGGCGTGTTCCGCCACTACAAGGCGGTCAACGATTCCGCGGACAAGCCGATCATCGTCTACGATGTGCCGGGCCGTACCGGACTGCACATCCAGCTGGAAACCTACCGTCGTATGGCCGAACTCGACCACGTCAAGGCCGTCAAGGACGCCACCGGCGACATCGCAGGCGCGGTGCGCAAGCGTATGGAGACCGGTCTGACCTGGTATTCGGGCGATGACGGCCTGTTCCTGCCGTTCCTGTCCGTCGGCGCCGTCGGCATCATCTCTGTGATCGCACACGCGGCCGCCGGTCCGATGCGTGACCTCGCCAATGCGTTCGATCGTGGCGATATCCACGAAGCGCAGCGCATCTCCGTGCAGCTGGCGCCGCTCGTCGAAGCGATGAACGGCAATGGCTTCCAGGCCGTGATGGCCAAGGCCTCGCTGAAGGTGCGTGGAATCCTCGACTCCACCGAAATGCGCCTGCCGAACGTCGGTCCGGGCGAAGCGGAACTCGTGCGCGCGGAAAAGGGCATGCGCGCCGCGGGACTGCTGTGAACCGAATCGCATGATGCGACTGGCCTGTCGCGCATGAACGCCGGCAGGCACCCAAATTCCTCGTTTCCGCATAGGCGGAGACAATTAGTAATAGAAATCCAACTAGGAAATGGCTACAGAAGAAACCACAAAGACAGCAACACACAAGCGCGGCAGCAAGGCTGCCAAGCGCACTGAAACCGCAGTCAAGGCATCCAAGACCACCAAGGCCGCGAAGTCCGAGAAGACCGCCACCAAGAAGGCCAAGTCCTCCACCCGCAGCCGTGGCAACGGTGGCTCGCGCAACGGCGGCTCCCGTGGATCCCGTGGCGGCAACGGTTCGAACCGTCGCCCGTCGCATTCCGCGCCGCAATCCACCGCGCCGCAGCAGGACGAGGTGCTGATCGCCCCGCCGAAGTACCGCAAGGGCTCCATGCGCATCGTGCCGCTCGGCGGTCTGGGTGAGATCGGCCGCAACATGAACGTGGTCGAATACAACGGGCATATCCTGCTCATCGACTGCGGCGTGCTCTTCCCGGAAGAGGAGCAGCCGGGCGTGGACCTCATCCTGCCTGACTTCCACTACATCAAGGACCGTCTCGACAAGGTCGAGGCGCTCGTGCTCACCCACGGCCACGAAGACCACATCGGTGGCGTGCCGTACCTGCTCAAGCTCCGCCCGGACATTCCGCTGATCGGTTCCAAGCTCACCCTCGCCTTCGTTGAGGCCAAGTGCAAGGAACACCGCATCAACCCGACGCTCGTCGAGGTCAAGGGACGCGACAAGCTCAAGGTCGGCCCGTTCAACCTGGAATTCGTGAACGTCACGCACTCCATTCCGGACGCGCTCGCCGTGTTCGTGCAGACCCCCGCCGGCTCTCTCATCGACACCGGCGACATCAAGCTCGACCAGCTGCCGCTCGACCACCGCATCACCGATTTGGTGGAATTCGGCAAGCTCGGCGAAAAGGGCGTGGACCTCCTGATGATGGACTCCACCAACGCCGAGGTCCCGGGCTTCGTCAAGCCGGAAACCTCCATCGGTCCGGCGCTCGACCAGGCGTTCGCACAGGCCACGCGCAAGATCATCGTGGCCAGCTTCTCCAGCCACGTGCACCGCGTGCAGCAGGTCGTCGACGCGGCCCACAAGTACGGCCGCAAGGTCGTGTTCGTCGGACGTTCCATGGTCCGCAACATGTCCATCGCAGCAGATCTGGGCTACCTGCGTCTGCCCGAGGACACCGTCATCGACCTGAAGCAGGCCCATGACGTGCAGGACGACAAGCTCGTCTACATGTGCACCGGCTCCCAGGGCGAGCCGATGGCCGCGCTCGGCCGCATCGCCGACGGCAACCATCGTGACATCACCATCAACGAGTTCGACACGGTGATCCTCGCCAGCTCCCTGATCCCAGGCAACGAGCATGGCGTCTACAAGGTCATCAACAAGCTCGTGCAGCTCGGAGCCCGCGTGGTCAACCGAGACAACGCCGCCGTGCACGTCTCCGGCCACTGCAACGAAGGCGAGCTGCTGTACATGTACAACATCGTCAAGCCGAAGTGCGCCATGCCTATCCACGGCGAAAACCGCCACTTGGTGGCCAACGGCATGATCGCCGTCAAGACCGGCGTCGATCCGCAGAACGTCGTGCTGGCCGAAGACGGCGACGTCGTCGACCTGTACCACGGCCAGGCCGCGGTCGTTGGCTCCGTGCCGTGCGGCTACGTCTACGTCGATGGCGATTCCGTCGGCGAACTGACCGACGAAGAACTCGAGAAGCGCCGCATCCTCGGCACCGAAGGCTTCGTGTCCAGCTTCGTGGTCGTCGACACCGAAACCGCGGATGTTATCACCGGCCCGAAGATCTACCTCAACGCGGTCGCGGAAGACGAAAGCGAGTTCGACAAGGTCCGTCACCAGATCGTCGAGCAGCTGCAGGACGCGATGATGCAGGGCACGCGCGACACCTACAAGCTGCAGCAGATCATGCGACGCACACTCGGCGGCTGGGTGGCACGACAGCTGCACCGCAAGCCGATGATCGTCCCCGTCGTCGCCGACATCGCGCAGGACGTGGACGACGCGATGGGACTGAACGCCGCGAAATAAGCCGTAAATTTACCATAAATTGAATCAAGGCGACGTGATCGGCACAACTGATCGCGCCGCCTTCTGTTACCAGAAAGAAGGAGTGACATGCCAGGAGCAAACCTCACCCGAATCGAAGCGGAAGAACGCAAAAGCATCATCGCCGCGCCAATCCATTACACGGTCAAGCTTGACCTGACCCGCGGAGCCAAGGATTTCGGCTCCGAAACCACCATCACCTTCGACGCGAAGCCGGGGGAGTCAAGCTTCCTTGACCTCATCGCCAACGAAGTCAGCGAAATCACCCTCAACGGTGAAACCCTCGACCCGGCTGAAGCGTACGTGGACAGCCGCATCGAGCTGAAGGGCCTCAAGGAGCACAACGAGGTTACCGTCAAGGCGATGTGCCAGTACTCCAACACCGGCGAAGGCCTGCACCGCAGCGTCGACCCGTCCGACGGCAACGTCTACCTGTATACCCAGTTCGAAGTGCCGGACGCCCGCCGTGTCTACGCCGTGTTCGACCAGCCTGATCTGAAGGCCGTGTTCGACTTCTCCGTGCTCGCCGCCAAATCCTGGATCGTCACGTCCAACATGCCCACCTCCTCCGTGACCGACAACGAAACCGTCACCGAGGAAGGCACGCTCGGCGATCACGCCGCCGAAACCACCAAGCTGTGGGTGTTCGAGCTGACCCCGACCATGAGCTCCTACCTCACCGCCATCTGCGCCGGACCGTACGCCGAATGGCACACCGAATACGCCAATGAGGACGGCCGCACCGTGCCGATGGCCATGTACTGCCGCCAGGCGCTCGCCAAGGCCTTCAGCAAGGACGTCGACTACCTGTTCGACATCACCAAGAAAGGCTTCGCCTTCTACGCCAAGACCTGGGGCGTGCCGTACCCGTACGCCAAGTTCGACCAGATCT
>OLQJ01000228.1_pt1 | contig 43404 bp, 40 predicted proteins | sample 1673231 | NCBI WGS metagenome assembly OLQJ01 (sample SAMEA3136769, study PRJEB25190) | human gut metagenome | biome: human gut; feature: human-associated habitat; material: faeces | place: Austria | collected 2013
CAAATCGCATGAACATTAAGGCATCTGAATTAGTTGCACTTGCAAAACTCTTTCACACCGATATCAATGCATTCTTTTCCGGCTTGCTATAGTTCGATATTCCCCAACTCCCTATGTATATAATAGCATCTAAAAAATAAGAACCAGTCTATATTCTTATCGGATATAAACCAGTTCTCTTTCTTGTCAAACATTTCTTTATATTGTAATTGGATATCCTATCCTTTATCAAATATCGTACTATATTTACCTTTTTACCCTAAATTATTCCTTTGACTCTAGTCTGCAATTTGTAAAAATGAACATCTAAAAATTTTTCTAAGCAAGAAGGAGTAATTGCATACTGACTTAACTCACTTAATCTGTTTGAAGTAATATTAATATGTACATTATTATATTTTTCTGAAAAATATCCACCGACATTATTCAGTTCCTTTAATCCTTTAATAAAAGAAACAAAAAAATCTAATTGATTTTTCCCTCTAAAATTCATAGAAAAATTTCCCTGTTCATTTAATATATTTTTTGCTTTTTCAATATCTTCTTCGCTAAATTGTAACTTCTCCTTAATATCTTGAATAGTATCTACATAACGTGAAGCTCTCTCTACTTTTGCAACTTCAACCTTCGCAATATGACTGGTTTTAACAGAACCAAATGCACAATTACTATTTGAATCGGATCGTTCTCTTCTTAAATATGCTAATGCGTTAAATTCCAAAATACATTCTTTAAACTCATCTGCTCTAAACCGAAAATCTTGTAAACATTTTTGAAAATCCTCATCTACCATATTAAGTCCAAATTCAGATTGTAGAATTTTCTTTAAACATTCTTCTTGTGCGTACAAATTTTCTATCGAATAGCAAGGTGTCTCAAAAATATTCTCCTGTTGCCCCAGTAAACTTTTATCGTAATCACGATCAACAAAAAACATTGTACACACATCTTTATATAAGTCTTCCGAATTAATCTTTTTTAACAATTTTATTACTTCTTTTTTATTTCCAACTATGAATGTCATAAATTTGTCCGAAAATTTTTGTCTGATTCTTGGGTCATAATATTTTCCGTCTTCTCCTTCATAAAAACAAAACGCATACGAATTATAATATTTTCTATTATTCACAAACTGTATAAAAACAGCTTCATATGTTCCGCGTGATTTTCTCATTTGTTCTAAAAGAGAACTTTTTTTATCATTCGTCATTGCCTAACACCTACCTATACATTTTTATATAATTTCTTATTTCTTTTGCATCAAAATCAAACTCATTTGCAAAAGTAAATGGTGAATGTGTTACTGTAAGCAATAATTTACAATTATTCGTTCTCATGATATCTGGCAATAACATCTGCTGCCATTGAATAGACAAAGATAATTCTGGCTCATCAATGATTACTATACTTGATTCATCACTTTCTAAATATAATTTTGAAAATAATGATACAATTTGCTTTTCTCCAGATGATAGTTGTGTTAATTGAATTGTCTTTCTTTCACTCTCATATTCATTATCTAAATATATTTTTAGATTTAATGTACTTTGATTATAGTCAAAATGCTTATCATTTAAATATTTATTACATGTACTAGCAAATTTTTTTATTCTATCATCATAGGACTTCTGTATATCATAATTGTCTATAAGCTTATTAATTAAATTCCTAAGATATAAATACTTGTACTCCTTAATCTCGCCACTACTGATTAAATTTAAAATTTTTTGTTTATATGGTTCTTCTATTTCTTTTCCTACTCGATCCAATACGATTTTTACAGTATCTACATTTACATTATGCATTCTTGTAAATTGATTCATCTCATCAATAGGGTCTTTTCCATCTGCATATTGTCTTAATAGAATTCCTGTCATTTCAGTAAATCCCTTCATTGCCAATGAACGAATCTTATCTAAAATTCTATCAATAGACACTTGTACATCTGACATACCAAATCTAATTAACAGCTCTGCCTTATTTAATTCTTCACTTCTAATATTCAATGAAGCAAAATCATCCTCAATTCTCCTATATGTCGGCAAGTAAATAATTCTATTTGTAACTTTATCTTTTACTGCCTTAGACAATTCTATAACATTATTTTTATTTGCCTTTCGTTTACTATTTGATATAATTTCTGTATTTTCATAATATTCTAAAATACGTCTTCTTGCGAAATTTTCCGGTACTCGCATTTTACTTGCATATTCATATATAAGAAAATCTAGATTATTTTCCATCTCCATTTCAGACATATTTAATTTATTTTTCATTAAAATGTCTTCTAATATTTCCATTTCATATATATCGGTATCTCTTATAAAATGGTTATAAGCTTGTCTTCTACTTTTTTTATTAAATTCTCTTAAATCAGCTCCCGAAATTTTATATGTCTTTACGTCCCCTTTAAATTTAACTATTATTTCTGAGAACTGAATATTTGCCAATCTTGAAAATTTGCCCTCCAAAATAAAATATATACAATTTAATATCGTAGTTTTCCCCAAACCATTTTCACCAATATAAATATTAACTTGTTTTTCAAATGGAATTTCTATACTATATCTTCCAAAAAGTCCATAAATCCCTATAAACTCTAAATTCGTTTCATTCAATTTATTTTCCACTCTCATTTCATTAAATATATCATCTTGGAACATTATATGCCCTCCTTTTATGCTTTATATTAATTTTTATTATAACAACATTTTTTTCTAAGAGCAATTTTAAACATCTTTAACACAAAACATTTAGCCCTTATTATCCTCTTAATCTTTTTTCTATAATAAATCTATAATATGAGTAGAAATTCCACAAATTAGCCATGACTGAATAATCTTTTCTATAAACAAATTTAGTCTTAAAGAAAATCTGGTGATAATAACACCATTTTTGTATTTGTTTCATATTCACACTTTCTCCTGTATCAATCTTTTTTACTAAATATTGCTTCTTAAGCTCATCTACTTCTGGTTTAAAAAACAGATAAAATATCACATTATAATATCTAAGTATTACTATTTCTTCTGTTATCCTTTCAGCTGACTTCATACACGTTTCCCGCCTTCCATTGTATATTTAGTTCTATTTTTTCATATGTTTTTACCTTATACACCTTATACCCACCCCTTAATAGGTAGTTAATATTCCCACCAGGATCAATATCACTTCCACTACTCCGATTCCCCTGTCATCTTTTAATACCTGTAATGCATATCGTATTCTCCACATAACATCTCTTCCTTTCTTATCCTTTATATCTGCATGGTCAAAAAAGCTGGAACTATAACAATGATCAATACCACTACCAGCATCAGAAACATTGGCAAAAGCAGCTTCGTTCCTGCTTCTTCACCCAGTCTTTTCGCCCGCGCCTTCCGTTCTTCAAAAGCCTGTATGGATTCCAGCTTTAAAAGTTCTGATAATCCCTTCGTTCCTTTTCTTAAATTTTGTGACAATAGTGCTCCTAGCCTTATATAAATCTGCAGATCACATCGTCTTCCAAAATTTTCATAGCCTTCAGCTTCTGTTACGCCGCTGTCCATTTCATGGCAGGTCTGTCTCATTTCTTCATATACGTATCTTTCATTTTCGTCTTCTTTTTCCTTCATGTATCCTTCGGTTATCTTTCTCCATGCCTTCTTTACCGTCATTCCTGCACCAAGATACAATGTCAGTTTGCTGATGACTTCCGGATAATCTTCGATCATCTGCTTTTTTCTTTCTTCTTCTGCCTTTCGGATATTCTGTTTTTGTAATGCATACAGAAGTATCCCTATCATCATTCCCATTACCGTTATAACCGGTCCGCGTTCATTAAAGGCCTGATAATATCTGAGTTCATTTGTGTCCAGCATCTCTGGCAGAATTAGTTTTTTCTTTTCTTTTGTTGCTGTATCTGCTTTTTTTATTGCCTCTTCAACGTCCTTTTTTCTGCTTTCTTCTCCGCTTAGTTTTTTCGGATATACACATGCCACGCACTGATAAGAAGCCTGCTCTTTTTCGTTTGCCGTATAGGTAAGGACTGCATTCAGTTTTACAAGAACTCCTTTTTCAGAGATATTCTGCTCCTTAAGTTTGCCCTGGATATCCATTACGTCATACCGGTCCAGTTCCCAGGAGACCTTCACAGGCTCCCCCGGGATATCTGTGACCAGATCCAGGTCCTCATCCACACGATCCAATGTCTCATTACCGGCCAATATCAGCCTGTCCATTTTCCTGATGATCCTTGAGAATAATTCCTGTACCTCCTTCGCAGAATACTGTCGCTCTGATACCTCTACCGAAGTCCGGACCTTTTTCTTTTTATTTCCGATCTGCACATCCAGTTCTTCCACTTTTTTCCCTTTTCCATAGTCATTTCTCTCTATGGATGGTGTCATCTGTGTCCGGGAACATGCCATATCTGCTCCCGTCACTAATATCCCCAAAGCAATGATCAGGCCTGCTGCCTTCACTATACGTCGATTCTCAGGAGCCTTACTCCAAGATAATAAGCGCCCACGTAGATTCCGAGACATAGCGTCATCACCCCTATTCCTGTTACATTCCCATACAATTCTTCCATGAAATCAGAAAAACTAAGTGACATATAAGCAATAATCCCATACGGAACCATCGACATGATCTGAAATTCATATTTCTTTGCGGCAAGTAGTGTATCAATCTCTCTTTTTACCTCTATCTTATCGCCGATCTGACTGGTTGTATTACGGATAATCCCGATCATATCCCCGCCACTTTTCTTCGCTGTTACAAATACTGTCACAAAGCTTTTTACATCCTCTGACGGAACCCTCTCTGCAAATTCTTCCAGGACCTGTTCAACCGGAATATGCATTCTTAATTTTCTTGTAATGAGAAGTAATTCTCTGGAAATCCTCGCTTCTTCAGGATATTGTATCTTAAGTTCTTTTTGCGTTTCATAAAATGCATTTTCCACCGAATATCCTGTATTAAGCGCCGACGACAGTGTCTGTATCATCTCCCGGAACTGTTTTTGAAATTCCTGTTCCTTCTTTTTACTTTCTTCTTCCAGGAATTCCCTGTACAGCCAGATTCCCGGCAGTATCAAAAAAATAGCGGCCCACACTCTTCGATAATAAAGCCAGGCTGTAATGCCGATCATTCCGGCCGTCTTCATCCCTGCTTTCGTGCGTTCTTTAAATGTAATATCCTGCTGCCACAAGTTTTTCGCGGTGAAAAAGTTCCGCAACTTTTTTCCATTCTCCATGGACTTTACTTTCCTGATCCTTTTTTTCATTTTCTGTTACATTTTCATCCTCCTTACGAATCTCTTCATACCGGTAAATCGTCTGCAAATGGATCTGTCCATCCCAATATCCTAATACCTCTGTTACTTCCAGCACCTTCCTGCTTTTATCCCGAAGCCTTCCAAGATGTACAATGATATCCAGTCCTGACGCGATCTGACGCTCAATTGCAGGGAGGGGAAGGTTCATTCCCATCAGTACCATAGTTTCCAGACGGCTTATCATGTCCTTCGGACTGTTCGCATGCCCCGTACTGAGACTTCCGTCGTGTCCTGTATTAAGTGCCTGAAGCATATCAATCGCTTCCGCCGAGCGCACTTCTCCTACGATGATACGGTCCGGCCTCATACGAAGCGCCGATTTGATCAGATCTCTGATCGTGACCTCCCCGGTTCCTTCTACGTTCGCGTTCCTTGCCTCCAGTCTTACAAGATTCTTTATATTCTGAATCTGCAATTCTGCATTGTCTTCAATTGTGATGATGCGTTCATTTTTTGGAATGTACTGCGATAATGCATTTAAGAATGTGGTTTTCCCGGATCCGGTTCCACCACTGATGAATATATTGTATCCGGCGGCTACTAATGAAGCCAGAAATCCCGATACTTCTGAATTGATTGACTGCCATTCCATCAGTTTATTCATTGTAATTACTTCTTTTGCAAATTTTCGGATTGTAACGATCGGTCCGTTCAGCGCTACCGGTGGCAGCACAACATTTACACGAGATCCGTCCGCAAGTCTGGCATCCACTATCGGTGATGCCTCATTTACCAGTCTGTTAGATCCTGCCACGATCTGCTGGATCACATCTTCCAGCTTGTCCGCTGACAAGAATCTTTTATCTGACTGGGATATCCTCCCTGCCTTTTCAATAAAAATATTTTGTGTTCCATTGATCATAATCTCTGTAATATCATCATCTTCCAGAAATTCCTGCAACAGATCCAGTTTCCGGAATGCATTGAAAAGTTCTTTTCCAAGCATTGTCTTCTGATCAAGCGGCAGATATTCTTCCTGTGAGACTTCCTGAAGTACTTCATAGATCAATTCTGTCAGCTCTTCATCCTCCATGTCCCTTGTCATATCTAATCTGGCCAGGATTCTTGCATGGAGCTGCTCTGCTTCTATCATTCTTTATCATCCTTCCAGTTCTTTTTTTATCATCTTATGTCTGACATCATCGTATCCCATCAGATGTAACTCCTCTTCAAACTGGAACATCTTTGCCTGCGCCACCTCCTCTTTTATTACTGCTACATGTATCTCTGTACACATCCTCAGAAGTTCATATACACCCCGGATTCCTTCATCGATATCCAATATCAGCACTTCATATATGCTCTGGCTGGCAATCTGCTCTATGAATCTCATCCATTCTTCTATCTTTACTGCCTTCAGATCTTCCGACATCCTCATTGGCAGAAGATAGTCAAGCGGCCCCATATGCTTTACCATACCCGCAAGTGCTGCTCTTAAATGCTTCTTTTCCTGTCTCGAATAATAGAGTGCATCTGCGACTGTCTGTCCAATCTCAGGAAAATGACCGCCAATACCTCCATACATCTCGAGATTCAGATACAATACATTATATGTTTTGGCCAGATCTTTCCCCAGTCTCAATGCATATCCGGTCTTCCTGCTTCGATGAACAGGGGAAAATATTCCGATGATCCGAACCTTTTCTTTCTTCACCGTGCCAAGAAAGAAATTCCCCGGTTCTACCGACTCCTGGCACTGTTCGATCACATCTCTTAAGATGGCCTCTCCGGACTGATATTTATTAATAAGTTTCTCATGCGTCTCATGTGCCACGTCTTCCGATTGTGTCAGAACAAACACACTTTCTGCCCGTACTTTTTGCCGCTCTTCCTGTGGATAACCGCTGCCGATCAGAAGAATATCAATCGGTGATTCCTCCTGCAGTCTCAGGGCCTGCGCAACACTGTTACACACCTGCACTCCAAGCGCCAATTCCTTGGTCTTCATAAAAAAATGTGCAAGCGCCGCCGCATATCTCTCTTCCTGGTCGCAAATTACCAGATTTCTGCTTACCACATACTATCCCTCCTTCAATACATTATAAAAATGTCTGAAACGTCTTGCCGATATGGCACTGAATTCATTGAATCTTTTGAATCTAACAATTAGAACTACAAATCAGATACAAGCTACTTCGTAACTTGTAGGCTGATTATATACCTGATGATTTATATTTGTCTATGGTATTTTTAAAAATTTTTAATCTTTGTGCAATGTTCACATAATTTGATAGAAAGTTATACCGTAAAGCATGGCAACCCCAGGAAATCCAAGGATTCCCGATGTCAAAAATGTGACAGGATTCATTCCCACACACGCAGAAATCCCCTGTCCGTCAAGAAATCCGTTTACAAAAAATATAATTGCGAAGCTGACAATTCCTCGAACCAGGAAATTTACTGCAATTTTTGTTCCCCATTTCTTCATAATTGTTCTTATTTCTTTTTTACTTTTTTTAATTATATGTCCTTTTATCCATACTTTATTCCACTCTTTTATATACTTTGGTATCTACAGAACCCGCCACCGGCAGTTTCTTCCGAACGCATGGCGATACAAAAAAACAGGTCCGGAATTCCTTTTCCAAACCTGTTTTTCATATCTTATAACGAAATCTTAATTTCCCTGTCCGTGCGGTGATACTTATGATAGTTTACTCCCGCCGCATCAAACATCTTCATGGAAGCCATTACCGCAGCTGTACCCTCGTATTTATTACAATCATAGATAACCTCTTTAATCCCGCTTTGAATGATTGCTTTGGCACATTCATTGCATGGGAATAAGGATACATACAATTTGGCTCCTTCAAGACTGCCGCCCCGGTAATTCAGGATCGCATTCAGCTCACTGTGAACCGTATATACATATTTGGTCTCCAAAGGATCGTCCCCTTCTCTTCCCCATGGAAATACATCGTCCGAGCAGCCTGTCGGCAGACCATTATATCCCATTGACAGAATCTTATTATCCTGACTGACTATACAACATCCAACCTGCGTATTTGGATCTTTAGAACGCATTCCCGAAAGTTTGGCAACTCCCATGAAATATTCATCCCAGCTTATATAATCCTTTCTTTTATCTCCCATATGTTTCTCCTCGTCACTATTTTGTTCCGAAAATACGGTCTCCTGCGTCACCAAGTCCCGGAACGATATATTTATGTTCATTCAAATGATCGTCCAGTGCACCGATATATACATCTACATCCGGATGTGCTTCCTGCAGATGTTTTACACCTTCCGGTGCTGCAATGATACACATAAAGCGCAGATGCTTTACACCTTTATCTTTCAGCATCTGAAGTGCTGCTATACATGATCCACCGGTTGCCAGCATTGGATCTACGACAAATACTTCTCTTTCATCGCAGTCAGATGGCAGTTTGCAGTAATATTCCACCGGTTCGTATGTCTGCGGATCTCTGTAAAGACCGATATGTCCAACCTTTGCAGATGGGATCATATTTAACATTCCATCTACCATTCCAAGGCCTGCTCTTAAGATCGGAACTACAGCCAGTTTCTTACCACTTAACTGCTTACCTGTCATCTCGCAGATTGGTGTTTTTATCTTAACATCTTCCATCTTCAGATCTCTTGTTGCTTCATAACACATCAATGATGCGATCTCCCCAACAATTTCTCTGAATTCTTTTGATCCTACTTCCTCATTGCGGATGTAGTTGATTTTGTGCTGAATCAGCGGATGATCCATAACCTGTACTTTCGACATTATTCTCCTCCTTGTTGTGCAATGTATCATACCAATTTTTCTATATGATGTCCTGCAGCCTTCAGAAGACGGTTCATGATCGCACTTCCGATTCCCGCAGTATCAAACGACTCACTGTAGATATAATCTACCTGGTCGTCATCAAACTCTCTTAATATCCGGAACAGATTCGCAGCAATCGTAGACTCATCGGCTCTTGTTCCGATACATTTTACATCACCGGATTTGTAATCAGCTACGGTTTCTTCTGTTCCGATCACTCCTACCTTATAGCCTGCTTCGGATTTTTCCTTTGCGCGCTTATTAATCTCTTTTACTACTTTTTCAAGCGGTCCTTCTATGATCGTCAGATCTGCTTTTGGTGCATAATGACGGTACTTCATTCCCGGTGCTTTCGGCACCTGTTTGCTGTCCGGTCTGATCAGTGTCCGGTCAACTGTAACCTCCCCGATTACTTCTTCGAACATTTCTTTTGTGATCGCTCCGGGTCTTAAGATCATCGGCGGCTCTACTGTCACATCCAGTATCGTTGATTCCACGCCAATCTCCACAGCACCACCGTCTACGATCATATCCACTCTGCCTGTCAGATCCTCTGCCACATGCTGTGCAGTCGTCGGGCTTGGTCTTCCCGATGTATTGGCACTTGGTGCGGCGATATAACCGCCACCCGCATCTATTACTTCTCTTGCGATCTCGTCTACCGGCATTCTGACAGCAACCGTATCAAGACCTCCCGTCGTTCCATACGGCACAATATCACTCTTATTAAAGATCATTGTAAGCGGTCCCGGCCAGTATTTTTCTGCAACTTTAACCGCTTTCTCCGGAACTTCTGAGACAATTTTATCCAGTGCTTTCATATTCGTGATATGGATGATCAAAGGGTTATCGGACGGTCTTCCTTTTGCGGCATATATCTTCTTTGCCGCATCTTCATTCAATGCATCGGCTCCCAGACCATATACAGTCTCTGTGGGAAATGCAACCAGACCTCCTTCTTTTAAGATCCGTCCTGCTTCTCTTATAATATCTGTATTTTTTTGATTTTTATCTATTTTCTCTATTATTGTTTTCATGATTTTCATTATACTACACTCTAGTTTTCCACACAAGCAATGATTCCTTTCGTAATTGCATCTGCCATTTTCTTCTGATACTTCGTATCGGTCAGCTTCGCGGCCTCTTCCGGATTACTTAAGAAGCCACACTCAACGATAATCGTCGGTACTTCCGTACGTTTGAGTAGATAGTATGTATCATTTGCTTTTGCCTGTCTTGTATTCGTCTCATCCACTGTAAGAAGGGCTTTTTGCATCTGCTCCGCCATTCTCTTTCCTTCTTCCGAATGAGAATAATAAAAGACCTGTGCACCCCGTATCTGTTCATCCTGATAACTGTTCTGGTGTATACTTACCGCTGCCTGCGGCATTGTTTTATTGATGATCTCTACTCTTGCTTTCATATCATGGATCTTTTTATTTCCGGCCTGTGGATCGCCGAGCATCTCATCTTTTTCTCTTGTCATTACAACTTCCCAGCCTTTTTTCTCCAGTCTTTTTTTAATTTTTCTGGCGATCTCAAGATTGACATCCTTTTCTTTTGCCTGATTCACACCGATCTTTCCCGGATCATCCCCGCCGTGCCCGCTGTCAAGAACGATTATCTTATTTTTCGCTGTTACATTTCCGCTGGATACAAGTTTTTGCAGATTCTTACTGAGCAGCACAAGTACCGCCAGAAAAAGTAACAGTACTGCCAGTTCTATTTTTTTTCGCAAATAAAAATACCTCCTGCAATTCATATATTCTACTATATGACTGCAAGAGGTATTTTATCTGTTATTTAGTTTTGATTAATTTACATATTTTTGAATCAGATTCCAGATATCCGTGCTTTCCTGTCCCAAAGACCACTCAGCGGTACCTGCAAGCTTATACTTCTGCATGAGCTTAAGTTTTGGTTCGATAGATTTGGCATCTTCCAGCCAGATCTCGTATTTTGCTCCGTCTGCTTCCCATGTTGCATAATTCTGTCCGGCCTTCTTGTCCCATGTCGTCTCAACCCCAGCCTGCTTAATCTGCGCCTGGGCATTATCCATACCATATGCCACACTTTCTACATTGACAGAATACTCTGCCGCATCTGTTCCCTTTTCACTTGCCAGCTCTTCTTCTGTCTTCGGTGTTTCTTTCCACAGACGTGTAAAGAACGGAATTCCACTGATAACTTTTTTAGCCGGAACTTCTTTTAATGTCTCCTCAATACCTTCTTTTACATAATTATATGAGGATACCGGTCCTGCCTCAGGGGAACCCGCATAATATTCATCATAGCCCATGATCACTACATAATCTGCTACAATTCCCTGCTCCTTACGGTCATACTGCGTATTAAAACTCTTCGGAACATAATTGTCCACCGATAATACCAGACCATTCTGTCTGCACTTCACCGATAATTCACGAATGAATTCTATATAATGTTCTCCGCATTTATCAGATATCTTCTCGAAATCTACATTAATACCGTCTACCCCAACACGCAGCGCTTCAGCGATCAGCTGTGTGATCAGCGTTTCACGTCTTGATGTATAACTAAGCAATTCGTAAGATTCCTGTTCTGAACTGATTCCTCCGTCAAAGTCTCTGACGGTCATCCACACTTCGATATTCTGCTGATGTGCATAACTTACATAATCAGATGATGCAATAGATGTAATATTGCCGCTGGTATCTGCCACATGCACCCATGTCGGTGCCAGTGTCGTAAGACCTTTGGTCTGTGCGATCTTCTGTGCCACTCCCTTATTAGCATCCTGATTTGTTACATTATGCCATGCCATATTAATGGTGTAATCCTTTGAAATGCTTGAATAGTTCTGCTCATCGAATTTTCTTGTAATGTTCTTCTTCTCTTCATTCTTCAGAGTATTGTTCTTAACATATCCGATCACACCTTCTTTTGTGCGGATCTTCTTCCAGTTTTCTTCACTTTCGATGATTGTTACTTCATCTTTTTTCTTGAGTTCTGCCAGTACAGGGCTCTTTACTCCACCCTGATAACGCACCTGTGTATTCTTCTTTACAGTTGCCACATCCGTTTTGCCCCATTTGGTTCTGATCATTACATGATCCGGATTACTTGACACTTCATAATCAATATTGGTGTACTGCTGGACAAAATCCAACGCGATATATGCTGTGTTTCCTTCTGTTTTTAAAATGACGTAATCTTCGCTCTTTTTCTCTCTGGATACCGAATAATCCTTACTGCCCACATCTACCGATATCATATCCTTCGGAAGCATATACAACAGTACATTCTCATTCGAATCCCAGTAAAAACGGCTGTTAATGTAATCTCTTACGACATCATACGCAACATAAGCCTTTCCGTCCGACAATTTACCCTTGGCCTCTACGACCTTGTTATCTACAGTGACTCCAAGCTGTCCGTCTTTTTCAATTCCATAATATTTCTTCATATCATATTGCTCTTTTGACGGGCTGTATCGTTTCCATATAACAATCCCTGCTATTGCTGCAATTACTAATATTATTAACAGGACAAGCTGGATCATGCGGTTTCTCTGTCGTCTTCTTCTCATGCGCGCTCTGTCCGCAGAACTTCTCCTACCTGTCGGTCTTCTTCCAGGCGTCTGTCCGGATGTCCTTCTGTTTCTGCTCTGCGAAGCCGGTCTTCCGGATGGTCTTGCACTTGTTTTTTTTCTGTTATTATATGTGCGGCTATTTCTTCCTCTGTCTTCCATGCTGCACCTCCTACAGAAGACATTATAGCAAAACGTTAGATACACGTCATTATATTTCGACATTTTCATCAAAACTTTCGTTTTGATCTGCGGGGTATTTACATATTTTCTTCCATTAAATTGTTATATTCTGGAACCACACTTCTTTCACATCGCCTTTGTCATTCAGCACATAATCCCTCATATAGGACTGGTGTTCACACATTGTATGCGCCTGTACGATCTGCATAGGACTGGCCGGTACCCCATTGATCCTGAGGCTTATATTTTTCTTTTCAAAACCAGTCAGTTCCTGAAACATCTCTTTCATCTCTTCTTTCTCCCCCATACTGCTTCCTCCTCTTTACCGGATGATAACCGTGGTTGTCACGCATATTTTACGGTCAGGGAGATGCTTGTGATACAATACTGTCCTTCTATGCAGCAACTGATAAATATAACTGGAAAACAGTTCCGGCAATTATGTAATTGTAAAAATAAATTGTTAACGTGAAATATCTGCCTGAAACGGCTGTAATTAATCTGATTTGTCATTGATAGATTCATTCCACCCGGAATGTGGAATTGAAATAAAATTCAGGAAATTCTTTTCCTGATGTTCTAATAACACAGTTATCAGGGAAAACTATCTTCCAGTAGGGCCATTATATCCGATTCATTTTGAAGAATCAAGTCTTTTTTATTTTTATATTCCACTTTGTTTATATTAAATTTATTGAACATCCAACATTTTGTATGATATACTATTTTAGAAGGAAGTGATGATTATGAAGATTGAAAAAATCAGTGACAACCAGATCCGTTGTACTCTGACACGTGCCGATCTTGCTGACCGTCAGTTACAGCTCAGTGAACTGGCATACGGAACCGAGAAAGCCAAATCACTTTTCCGCGATATGATGCAACAGGCAGCCTTCGAATTTGGTTTTGAAGCAGAAGATATTCCTCTTATGATCGAGGCTATCCCTTCTGCAGATTCGATCGTGCTGATAATTACGAAAGTCGAGGACCCAGAAGAACTCGATACTAGATTTTCAAAATTTGCACCTTCTTCCATAGCTGACGCCAAGAAGAAGAATACTCCAGGCAAGCTGGAAGGAGCAGAAGGTTTACTTGATCTGCTCGGAAAGGTTCAGGAATCTTTTGAAGCACAGGCAGCACAGACTGCAAAAGCAGCTTCTGAGACTTCAGATGATAATACAGATAAGAAGGATTCCGGTAACAATATCCGGCTCTTTTCTTTCCCTGTAATGGAGAATGTACTGAAGGCCGCTCATCTGCTGGCTCCGATGTACCACGGTTCCAATACATTATACAAAGATGATCAGGAAGAGATGTATCTGCTGGCACTTGCACAGTCAGACCATTCCACCGCAGATTTTAACCGTATCTGTAATATGTTATCCGAATACGGTGCATTAGAAAGTGCATCCGGTGCAACATTTGCATTTTTAGAAGAGCACTGTGAGACATTCCTTTCCGGGAATGCGGTTCAGCAGCTTGCGAATATTTAATCTGCATACTCTGGTATACTAAAAAGGCTCTACGGGATAATTCCCCGTAGAGCTTTTTTATACTCATTTTATATTATGCCTGGCTTGCTTCCAGTGTTGCATTTAACTTTGCAACTAAAAGGTCTGGATCGATTCCATGTCCCATAGCGCCTTCTTCGATAGATTCCATCTGAGAATGTGGGCATCCGATGCAACCCATTCCTGCTTCCATCAGATCGTCAACAAGCTTTGGACATGTAGAATAGTATTTGGAAAGCAGCTCACCAAATGTCATGTCTTTTGTAATCTGTGCCATCTTATCGCCTCCTTTTTATTTCAGTGTTTCCATTATAGTAGCTTTTTACCATTGTGTAAACATTTTCTGTAAATTTATTCTTAATATTTGACTACTTAAAAGTCAATACGAATTCCTTTTTTTTTCGACAAAACGTCATTTTTATAACAAGTCTACAAAACGTTCGTTCTTTTTCTATCCCCGAGTAATCCCCCGTTTTTCCCACTTTGGGTGTGGATAACGTGGATAACTTTGTGGAAATCCCCATTTTTCTACATTTTTCCTATTTTTTTGTGTGGATAACTTTTTCCACCATATTTTTTAAGATTTTGTACGTTCGATGAAAAGTGTCGATTTTTGTGGATTTTGTACATTGTGGATAACTCTAAATTTATGTGGATAGTGTGGATAACAAAAAAGGGACGAAAGATTCGCAAAAATATTTTAAAATCTCCCGTCCGTTTCTGTTATACCAGTCGTCTCACCGTAACAATATTCGTATATGTTGCCGGCAAAATTCCTATCCCTTTTGCACTGTTAATTGCATTTACGATCTGCCCATTTCCCATATAAATTCCAACATGTCCGTCATATAGAATAATGTCTCCCGCAACAGCCTGATCGTAACTTACCGCAGTTCCTACATTCTCCATATCCCACGTCGTACGCGGAAGAGAAATTCCAAAGTGTGCAAATACCGACTGTACGAATCCCGAACAATCCGCTCCGTTTGTCAGGCTTGTACCTCCCCATACATACGGATTACCGATAAACTGGCATGCATAATCTACAATAGCCTGTCCGGTCTGTGCCGCCTGCGTCTGTTGTTCTTCCTGTTGTTTGGCCGCTTCTTCTGCTGCCTTTTTCTCCTCCTCGGCTTTTTGTTCTGCCTCTTTTTGAAGCCTTGCGGCCTCTTCTTCTTTTGATTCTGCATACGTAAATGCTTCCTTAGCATTTTCCGTATCCTTCTTCTGCACAAGTTCTTCTGCTTTTTTCTGTGCTTCATTTCCTACTGTTATATACTCGGAATATACATATCCGGTGACATTACCCGACTGCACTTTCGTCCATTCTCCTACCGGGCCTATGATTTTTGCCGCGTAATCCGGATATAATTTTCCGACCCATTCGCTTTCTGTCGTCGGTTCACTTCTTATATAAAGAAATGACTGTACATTGGCGAATGCCATATCTAAATACTCTCCCTTTTGTGTCGGTACAAGGTAATCCTTTACCGAAATTGTCTTCTCTGACGTGTAACATTCTCCAAGTACCTGCTCAATTCCTGCTGTCGGCATATCCTGCGTATCATCTATATCTGCAGCCTGCGCCATAATCGGAAACGCCGTTATGGCTCCTGTCACAGTAACCAGGAACAATCCTTTTTTAAGAATAGAATCCATAAACTCCCTCCTTTATGTTTTCTTATCTTTTGTAATTGTTACAGAATTGTTACATATGTTACGTTTGTTATTATAACATTACAACACGTTTTGTCAAGGTTTTCTTTGATTATAATACATTTAATATTCGATTTATATTTATTATTTGTTACATTTTGTTACATTCATTCTTTTATATTGACAAAATATATCATCCGAATTATACTAAAGATATATCAATTATAGTAATTATTATCATTATTGAAGGGAGGATTTATGGCCGGTTTAAAATATAGTAAGCAAAGGGCCTCTATAAAAGATTACCTGATGCACACGACTTCTCATCCGACTGCTGATACCGTATATCTTCATATTAAAGAAGAATTTCCTAATATCAGCCTCGGAACCGTATACCGCAACCTGAACCTGCTTGCAGATATCGGAGAAGCGCTTCGGATTCCGACACCGGATGGCGGCGATCGTTTTGATGGACGCTGCGAACCTCATTATCATGTAGTATGCACCAATTGCGGAAATGTATTCGATCTGGAAATGGATGATTCCTATATCCAGAAGATTAATGAAGATGCGAATAAATGTTTCGATGGAATCATCGAATCACACACTACACTTTTCCACGGTCTCTGTGGCGAATGTGCCAAAAAATTAAACGAGAATAAATAATAAAATTTATCAAAAACTAATTGACAAACACATAAGATTATGCTAAATTAATATCAGTAACAATTACCAATATTAATTTAGTGCAACTTAAGAGATTATAACTACTCTCTTATCAATCAATAACAAAAAAATTATTATAAAAGAAAAGGAGAACAACACTATGAAAAAATTTGTATGTACAGTATGCGGATATGTTTATGAAGGAGAAGCTGCACCGGAGAAATGTCCAGTATGTGGCGTAGGCGCTGACAAGTTCAAAGAGCAGACAGGTGAAAGAGAATGGGCTGCTGAGCACGTTGTAGGTGTGGCAAAAGGTGTAAGCGAAGACATCTTAGCTGACTTAAGAGCTAACTTCGAAGGAGAATGTTCAGAGGTTGGAATGTATCTTGCAATGGCAAGAGTTGCTCACAGAGAAGGATATCCTGAAGTTGGATTATACTATGAAAAAGCTGCATGGGAAGAAGCTGAGCACGCTGCTAAATTCGCAGAACTTCTTGGCGAAGTTGTTACAGACAGCACAAAGAAGAACCTTGAGATGCGTGTAGACGCTGAGAACGGCGCTACAGCTGGTAAGTTCGACCTTGCAAAACGTGCAAAAGCTGCTAACCTGGATGCAATCCATGACACAGTTCATGAGATGGCAAGAGATGAGGCACGTCACGGAAGAGCATTCGAAGGACTTCTTAAGAGATATTTTGGATAGGAACGATCTGATATAACAAGAATTTTTATTCCGATATCTTCCGGATGAAATAATGATTCAGAATCGCAAAAGGCAGATACACCACTTAAGGTATATCTGCCTTTTTATATCACCATACTTCATAAGTATCTGCCAATTTCCAAAGGAAAAAGTCTGTGATATCCCCTTCTATGCCATGCGCACATAGATCTTTTTCACCGGCTGATACAGAATCGCAATTGCGATCACCATAAATACTGCATTGATCACAGTCGCCGGAAGTGATGTGAATGCTGCCACTGCAGCTGCTGCAAATCCACTTCCTACCATCATCATTGCGATCGTGCTCATAGTAAATTCCATGATTACGTTGATACATCCATAGATAAATGCGCAGACAACTGCTGCTCCGTATTCTTTCTTCTTGTCTCCGTCTGCTTTCTTCTTAAGCATCATGAAAAGTGCTCCGACGATCAGACATTTTACTGCTGTCTCCACAAATGTCTTCGGCGCATCCTGCATGTAACCATTCAGCATATCAAAGATTGTAAGTCCAAGTGTCCCTGATACAGCTCCTCTCTTGCCACCCTGAAGTAATAGTCCCATTACGACAAATATATGTCCAAAATGGAGAAATGGTGTTCCGACTGCTGCCGGAAGTGGAATCCTAAACGACTGAATTCCAAGAAATGTAATTGCGGTAAAGAATGCCGTGATCACAAGGTTCTTTACTTTATTATCATTCATTGTCCTGCCTGCTGTTATATTTGTACTCATTGTACTCTCCCTTCCTGCACACTTCCATCGTGTGTATAACAGATGAATCTCTCATCTGCCATAATTTAATACCGCATAATATATTATCACGAAAGTGGATGTGTCCATACAGCCAGTTGTTCTATTTTCGCACAGGCCAGTTTATATAATACTTTGATTTTAAAAATATTTTTGTTTTTCTACTTGATTTTTTTCAGTTTCGGGTATAATATACACATATAGCAAACATAGTATTAAAAACTACATGTCATATTTTCGACATTCAGGAGGTGCATGATTATGGCAGAGCAGTTAAAAGAACACATTAAAGATCCGGGAAGCGCGATCACACATTTTATCGGAATGTTGATGGCAATCTTCGCAGCAATTCCATTGCTTTTAAAAGCGGCGCGCGAACCGAGTAAAATTTACATTATCGCAATTGCTGTATATGCGGCAAGCCTGATCTTACTGTACGCCGCAAGCACAACTTACCATACATTCGATAAATCCAGAAAAGTAAATACAATCCTTAAAAAAATCGACCACATGATGATCAGCGTACTCATTGCCGGAAGTTACACTCCGATCTGTCTGCTGGTACTTGGCGGCAGAACCGGACTCATCCTTCTGGCAATCGTATGGGCATTTGCCATTGCCGGAATCCTGATCAAAGCATTCTGGGTATTCTGTCCGAAATGGGTTTCTTCCGTGCTCTATATCGGCATGGGCTGGACCTGTGTCCTGGCATTTACACAGTTACTGAATTCCTTAAGCCCGGCAGCTTTCGGATGGCTGCTGGCCGGTGGTATCATCTACACCGTTGGCGGCGTGATCTATGCTTTGAAGCTTCCAATCTTTAACAATAAGCACAAATATTTCGGAAGCCATGAGATCTTTCATCTGTTTGTAATGGCCGGAAGTGCCTGCCACTTCGTAGTGATGTATGCATTTGTACTTTAAGTAATATCCATTTATCCTTATATTTCCGGTATACAGAGAACTTGCTGCCGGCAACATCTCTTGCATACTTTAGCAGCTTCTTTCGAACACATGGCGATAAAAAAGAGCCCGCATCACACACGGGATATTAAATAATATCTCTCCCGACTTGATGCGAGCTCTTTTTTCATTTATTCTGCCAGTTCTTTTGCTTCCCGTGTAAGTTTCTTAATCTTCTCAAATTCACCGGCTTTAATCATATCTCCCTTTACCATCCAGCTTCCGCATAAGTTTCCATTACCCTTGATCAATATCTCTTTTTCTTTCCTGGTCAAATGCTTGATCGCATATTCCCGGCTCATTGCCTCATTTTTTGTCTTATGCTCTTCATAATACACAAGCTTCACCGGTCTTCTGGTCTTTGTATACTTTGCGCCTTTTCCACTGTTATGTGCTTTTATCCGCTTATCCAGATCATTTGTCCACCCTGTGTATAACGTGCTGTCCGCACACTTTACGATGTATGTATAATTCATGTAGTTGTCCCCACTTATCCACAATCGGTCCGATTTTTCCTGTAATAATCCACTTTATTTTATCCATTATCCCACGGAAAGTCAATTTTATCCCCTGTTCATAGATTTTTCCGCATACTTTGATATCGGCAGAACGCTAAAAAAGACCGGAAAATTTCTTAAGAATCTCCGGTCCCTTTCTGTTAATCCTGATCCGCCGTATACTCCACCGGATTCACCGGCTGTCCGTCTTTTCGCATCTCAAAATACACATTACAGCCTTCTTTGCTGTAATACTTTGTCGGCTGACTCACATAACCAAGCACACTCTTTGCTTCCACATAATCCCCAACTTTCACCGGGACTTCTTTCAACTGTCCATATAACAGCTCATATCCATTTCCGATATCTACGTTAACCGTTGTTCCGGTCTGTGCACTGACATCGATCGACTTGACGATTCCGGGCGCACCGCAGAGTACCTGGTCGCCTTCTGCGCCTTCGATGATCACAGCCGGATTATACTTGTACTGATCCAGCGTCTGGAAATATACTGTCTTATCCATACTGTAGCTCATGATCACAGCTCCGTTCACCGGCCACAGGATGTAACTGTCTTCCGTAAAGTTGATATTGTGACTTTTTCCTGCCGTTGCCTGGGTTCCGGTATGACCTGATGATCCGGATGTTCCGGTTCCTTCGGATCCTGAAGTTCCGGTTGTCCCGGAATCTGTTGTCCCGGAATCTGTTGTCCCAGAGCCCGTTGTTGTTCCGTCTTTCCCGGTTCCGTTACTGTCACTTTCATCCGTATCACTTGTCATATCTTCGTTTTTAATCTTGGATGTTCCGGTTTCTTTTGCCGCTTCGCTGTCTTGTTTCGCCTTTTCTTCCGCCTTCGCCAATTCATTTTTCTGCGTTTTTCTGTAATCATTAAATGTATATGTTCCTGCTATTGCAATCGCTGCCACAAAACATAATACTGCTGCTACGGTAGCACGCCGTTTTGACATTGACGGTTTCTGATTTTTATTCATTTCATCACCACCTCTGACCATATTTTTGCCAGATTGTGATATAGTTATACACCTTTTACGATTTCTGTCACTTCTTTTATCTCCGTTCCATTAAAAAAATATTTTAAAATATTTTTATAGCTTTTTTTCTTCTTTGCCATCTCATTTGCCGTATACTGGCTCATTCCGATCCCATGTCCGGTTCCTCTTGTTGTCACCCGCAATTTGCCGTTATAACGCTGCAGGGTAAAACAGCTGGATGCCAGGTTATATTTATTTCGGAATTCTTCCCCGCTGATGGTATTATCTCCCACACGGATCTTTAATACATATCCTACAGAATCTGTTTCCACTACCTCCACATCCATCGTCCCTATATCTTTTTCTCCCAATACAACCGTCTGTATCTCATCTTCTGCATTCACATCCTCCGGGCATTCCACAATCTTCAGATAAGGATACTCCTCCTTTCCAAGAACCTCTTTCGCATCCCTGGTATATCCATTACTCAGATTAAAAAATGGTGTCATCGCCAGACCGTCTTCATAGAATAGCACTTGTCCTGCCGTGGATTCCAGCGCATTTTTTAACTTGCGGTAATTTTCTGCATATCGCATCCCCCACGCCGACTTCATCTGTTTCTCGGTCCAGAATTCTTTCTCAAGCTTCTGTCCTTCCCCCGCATCCCGGATTGCCCGGTAGACTTCTGTCCGCACCAGGATTGCCTGGGCCTTCAATGCTTCTTCTTCATATTCTGCCGGCATGTCCCTCGCCAATATTCCAATGCAATATTTTTCCACCGGCATCTTCCCACCGCCCTTTACATCTATTGTCATCTCATCCACTTTCGATGCAGTTACAATCTTTGGACCATTTACAAATACGGTTACAATATACGGCAATAATATTATGATAAGCGCCCAGCAGGCTGCCTTTTTTATTTTTTCTCTATAATAATACCTTCTGTTCCACATAAAAAAAGCCCTCCCATACCTCAATGTATGAGAGAGCTTCTCTTATTATTCATATACAAAAGAACTTGCCACTGACAACTTCTCTTAATATTCTAATTCATCCTCATCGATCACAACATGATCCAGATGCCAGATATCATCTACATATTCCTGGATTGTTCTGTCGGCAGAGAATTTACCACAACAAGCAGTGTTCTTCAGAGCCATCTTAGCCCATTTTTCTTTATCTTTGTAAGCTTCCATTGCACGAGCCTGAGCATCTGCATAAGAACGGAAGTCCTTTAAGATAAAGTACATATCTGCTCTTGACCCCCCCTGATTATTCAGAAGGCTGTTGTAAAGGTCACGATACATCTCTGTATCGCCGTTAGAATATGTTCCGTCTACCATCTGGTCTACCACTCTGTGTATATCCGGATCATTGTTGTAAATGTCATATGGATTATATCCGCCGTTCTGCTCGTAGTTGATAACTTCGTCGGCACTCAGTCCGAAGATAAATGCATTGTCGATTCCAACTTCGTCTACGATCTCTACGTTTGCTCCGTCCATTGTTCCGAGAGTCGGTGCACCGTTCATCATGAACTTCATGTTACCTGTTCCGGAAGCTTCTTTGGAAGCTGTAGAAATCTGCTCACTGATGTCTGCTGCCGCGAAGATCAGCTCTGCGTTGGATACGCGGTAATCTTCGATGAAGACAACTTTCAGTTTGCCGTTGATGCTGCGGTCATTGTTGATCACATCCGCAACAGAGTTGATCAGTTTGATAATCTCTTTAGCACGGATATATCCTGCAGAAGCCTTTGCTCCGAAGATATATGTCTTAGGATAGAAGGACATTTCCGGATGTTCTTTGATCTGGTTGTACAGATACATTACATGCAGGATGTTCAGTAACTGACGTTTGTACTCGTGCAGACGTTTTACCTGTACGTCGAAGATCGATCTTGGATCTACTTCTACACCGTTGTGCTCTTTGATGTAAGCTGCAAGACGTTCTTTGTTCTTGAACTTGATCGTCATGAATTCTTTCAGAGCCTCTTCGTCATCCAGCCATTCCTTCAGTCCGCTCATCTTGGACAAGTCTGTAATCCACTCTTTTGTGCCGAGCTTTTCTGTTACCCAGTCAGCAAGCAGCGGGTTCGCATGCATGAGGAAACGTCTCTGTGTGATACCATTTGTCTTGTTGTTGAACTTCTCCGGCATCATCTGATAGAAGTCTTTCAGTTCCTGATTCTTCAGAATCTCTGTATGCAGCTTTGCAACACCATTGACAGAATAACCTGCAACGATTGCAAGGTGTGCCATCTTCACCTGGCCGTCCATCAGGATTGCCATCTTCTTAACCTTTTCTTCATTACCAGGATACTGTGCTCTTACCTGCGCGATGAAACGGCGGTCGATTTCCTGGATAATCTGGTAAATACGCGGAAGCAGTCTTGAGAACAGGTCGATCGGCCATTTCTCAAGTGCTTCTGCCATGATCGTATGGTTCGTATATGCACAGCATTTTGTTGTGATATCCCATGCTTCATTCCATCCGAGATTCTCCTCATCAAGAAGAATACGCATCAGCTCTGCTACTGCTACTGTCGGATGTGTATCATTCATCTGGAATGTTACTTTCTCCGGCAGTTTGCTGATATCACCATGTTTCTTTTTAAACTTTGTAATTGCAGCCTGGATACTTGCTGATACGAAGAAATACTGCTGTTTCAGTCTCAGTTCTTTTCCTGCGATGTGGTTATCATTTGGATAAAGAACTTCTACGATATTCTTCGCAAGGTTCTCCTGCTCAACGGCTTTGTGATAATCTCCACGGTCAAAAGAATCTAACTGGAAGTCTACGATTGCTTCTGCATCCCAGATACGAAGTGTATTCACGATATGGTTGCCGTATCCTACGATCGGATAATCATAAGGGATCGCCATTACAGATTCATAGTTCTCCTGAACGAAGTGTGTCTTTCCTGTCTCATCGTATTCCACACGGATATTTCCGCCAAAACGTACTTCTTTCGCATATTCCGGTCTGCGAAGCTCAAACGGGTTACCATCTTTCAGCCAGTTATCCGGTGCTTCTACCTGATAGCCGTCTCTGATCTTCTGCTTGAACATACCATAACGGTAACGGATACCGCATCCGTAAGATGCATATCCCAGTGTTGCAAGAGAATCCAGGAAACATGCTGCCAGACGTCCGAGTCCACCGTTACCAAGTGCCGGATCCGGCTCCTGATCCTCGATCACGTTCAGGTCGATTCCCATCTCTTCCAGAGCTTCTTTTACTTCCTTATATGCCGTCATGTTGATCAGGTTGTTTCCGAGAGCTCTTCCGAGCAGGAATTCCATGGACATGTAATATACGGTCTTCGGATCGTCTTTCTCATACTGTTTCTGTGTTGCAAGCCAGTCATCGATGATGGCTTCCTTTACAGCATAAGAAACTGCCTGGAACAACTGCTGTGGAGTTGCCTCTTCTACTTCCTTACGGAACAATGTCTTCACATTGTTCCGCACATCTCTTTTAAATACGTCTTTTTCAAATCTTGGATTATACATTTTCTACTTCCCTTCTTAAAAACTGGGCTTTGATTATCTCTTCTCTACACCAATCGTTACGGTTTCACCATTGATCTTCCACTCTTTTGTGTAGCCGGCAGGTGCTGCCTTTGTAACTTCCAGTGCCAGTGTCTCATCTGCGATCGTAGATGCATTGTCTGCAAATACTTTCTCTGCTTTCTCTGTTCCTTCGTAAGTTACCGCGATCTTATCCATAACTTCGAATCCGGCTTCCTTACGCATGGTCTGTACTTTACTGATGATCTCACGAACAAATCCTTCTTCCAGAAGTTCTTCGGAAAGGTTTGTATCCATAACAACTGTGATTCCGTTGTCATTCTCAGATACATATCCCGGCATCTGAGCGGATTCGATCAGCAGGTCCTCACGGAACAGTGTCACTTCCTGTCCATTGATATCAAGCTTCAGGGCATCTGTAGCATTTAACTCATCCATTGCTGCATTTCCTTCGAGGTTTTCGAGTGCTGCTTTAATACCTCCTAACATTTTACCATATTTTGGTCCGACTGTCTTTAACTGAGGTTTAAAAGTATATGAAGTAAAGTCACGAACATCTTGTGTAAATGTTACATTCTTTACATTTAATTCATCTTTTACAATGTCTTTGTAAAATTCCGGAATTTCGAAATCAGCTTTTACATACATCTGTCCGATTGGCTGACGGTTCTTGATGTTGGCTGTATTTCTGCATGCACGTCCCATAACAACCAGTTTCAGAACGTTGTCCATGTTAGCTTCCAGCTCTGTATCGATATGTGCTTCATTTACAACAGGGAAGTCACACAGGTGGATACTTTCCGGTGCGCTTTCATCAACGCTTCTTACCAGATTCTGGTAGATCTCTTCTGTCATGAACGGGATCATCGGAGCTGCTGTCTTGCAGATCTCAACCAGTGCTGTGTACAGAGTCATGTAAGCATTGATCTTATCCTGCTCCATTCCCTTAGCCCAGAAACGTTCACGGCTTCGTCTTACATACCAGTTACTCATGTCGTCTACGAAGCTCTGAAGTGCCTTTGCAGCCTCTGGAATCTTGTAGTTGGACAGATCATAGTCTACTGCCTTGATTGCTGAATTCAGCTTAGACAGAAGCCATTTATCCATAACAGACAGTTTGTCGTAGTCTAATGTATATTTTGTTGCATCGAAATCATCGATATTTGCATACAGTACGAAGAACGCATATGTGTTCCACAATGTTCCCATGAACTTTCTCTGTCCTTCTACAACGGCTTTTCCGTGGAAACGGTTCGGAAGCCACGGTGCACTGTTGACATAGAAGTACCAGCGGATCGCATCTGCGCCGTATTTCTCCAGTGCGTCGAATGGATCAACTGCATTTCCTTTGGACTTACTCATCTTCTGACCGTTCTCATCCTGCACGTGTCCAAGTACGATAACGTTCTTGTATGGCGCTTTGTTGAAGATCAGTGTTGAGATTGCAAGCAGTGAGTAGAACCATCCACGGGTCTGGTCAACAGCCTCGGAAATGAAGTCTGCAGGGAACTGCTTTTCAAATAATTCTTTATTCTCAAATGGATAGTGGTGCTGTGCAAATGGCATAGATCCACTGTCGAACCAGCAGTCGATAACTTCCGGTACTCTGTGCATCTGTTTGCCGCAGCATGGGCACTTGATCGTTACATCGTCGATGTATGGACGGTGAAGTTCGATATCATCCGGGCAGTTGTCAGACATTTCTTTCAGCTCTTCGATGCTTCCGATCGAATGCTGGTGTCCGCACTCACATTCCCAGATATTCAGTGGAGTTCCCCAGTAACGGTTACGGCTGATACCCCAGTCCTGAACATTCTCAATCCAGTCGCCGAAACGTCCTTTACCGATACTTTCCGGGATCCAGTTGATTGTGTTGTTGTTAGCGATCAGGTCATCTTTTACTTCTGTCATCTTGATGAACCATGATTCACGAGCGTAGTAGATAAGTGGTGTATCACATCTCCAGCAGTGTGGATAGCTGTGCTCGAACTTCGGTGCATCGTAGAGAAGTCCACGTCCGTCGAGGTCTTTTAATACTTCCGGGTCAGCCTTCTTAACGAATAATCCGGCAAATGGAGTCGTCTCTCCCATGTTACCTTTTTCGTCTACTAACTGTACGAATGGCATGTCATACTTACGTCCAACCTTGGCATCGTCTTCACCAAATGCAGGCGCGATATGAACAACACCGGTACCATCTGTCAGTGTTACATAAGTATCGCATGTAACGAAGAATGCTTTCTTGTTCTGCTTAGAAGCGCAGTCATAAGCACACTGGTATAATGGCTCATATTCTTTGTATTCGAGATCTTTACCTTTGTATGTCTCAAGAATCTCGTATGCTTTCTGTCCTTCTTCTGCAAGTTTTCCAAGTACTGTATCAAGAAGAGCTACTGCCATGTAGTAAGTATATCCGTCGGCAGCTTTTACTTTCGCATAGTCTTCTTCCGGGTTCACACAGAGTGCGATGTTAGACGGAAGTGTCCATGGTGTTGTTGTCCATGCGAGGAAGTATGCATCCTCTCCTACTACTTTGAAACGAACGATCGCAGAACGTTCTTTTACATCTTTATAGCCCTGTGCTACTTCCTGTGCAGAAAGCGGAGTTCCACAGCGAGGGCAGTAAGGCACGATCTTGAATCCTTTGTAAAGGAGCTTCTTGTCCCAGATTCTCTTGAGTGCCCACCACTCAGACTCGATGAAGTTGTTATCGTATGTTACATATGGGTCATCCATGTCAGCCCAGAAGCCTACGGTATTAGAGAAATCCTCCCACATACCTTTGTATTTCCATACGCTTTCTTTACATTTCTTGATAAATGGTTCGATACCGTATTTTTCGATCTGGTCTTTTCCGTCCAGTCCGAGAAGCTTCTCAACTTCGAGCTCTACAGGAAGTCCGTGTGTATCCCATCCGGCCTTTCTTGGAACTTCGTATCCTTTCATTGTACGGTATCTTGGAATCATATCCTTGATAACACGTGTCAGAACGTGTCCGATGTGCGGTTTTCCGTTGGCTGTCGGAGGGCCATCGTAGAACATATAGATCTCGTTGCCTTCACGGTCACGCATACTTTTTCTGAAGATGTCATTGTCTTCCCAGAATTTCTCTGTCTGTTTTTCTCTGTCTACAAAATTAAGATCCGTAGAAACTTTCTTATACATATTTACCTCCATAAAATTAAAACATAGAATTAAAAAAGCTTCCGCCCTGTATAGGACGAAAGCTGTACTTACGTTTATAAACCACCTAACATACCATCATATGTCTTCCCTGTAACGGAGGAATGCCGTCAGTTTTTACTTGGCAGTCAGGCTTTTGTTCACACCCTGAAACCGTTCAAAATCTGCAACTCAGAAGTGATATTCAGATATATCTTACTTGTACCGGACTTCCACCATCCCCGGCTCGCTATTGCGTTCTGTTATATCCTACTGTCTTCGTCAGCGTTTTTCACATTCCTTATTATATGCAGTAATCCTAAAATCCGTCAAGGGTTTTTACCTTTTTTAATCGGTTTTTCTCCGTATTTTTCATATATTTTCTATTTTTTATCTTCTACGGCGTATAAGCAGCACGATCAGACTGAAGATCAGAGTCACCAGTGCTACGCATCCTCCGGCGATCATATATTTTTCTGTAGTTGATTTTCCGGCAAATTTTTTCTGTCCGAAATCCCATACTGCTTTTACTTTTTGCAGAAAATTCTTCCAGATACTCTTTGCACTTGATTTTCCACCGTTTTTCTTCGAATCACCGGAATTATCCACATCCTTCGGCTTACTGTCCACACGTTCTTTCCCGGTGCTTACTTTCTGTAAATACTTATCCGTAAATTTTGCCGTTGCACTTCCAACCTGATGGCCGTCATATGTATACCGGATCGTTCCCTCTCCGGTATCTTCATCTACATCCGTAATTTCATAATCTATATCTTTGTATGATACATCCTTCGGCAGGATCACATATCCGTCCTCCAGCGGCTGATATTCATTTCCGCCTGTCTGCACGGATTCTGTATCCTCACTTCCATCTGACTGTGCCGATACAGCACTCTGGCTATCCGCAGCCGATATAAATTTCTCTACTTCATCCGGTTTCTTCTCATCTGCCACCTGGATCTTCTGGAAATTGTTAAATGCATATTCGAACAGATTCTTCGTATCCGGATATATATTCACACCATGTGTCCGAAGTACGACACATACCAGTTTCATATTGCCATTATCGGCCAACGTGATCAGCGTAGATAATGCATTCGATGTATATCCTGTCTTTCCTGCAACCGCATACTGGTAATAATTTTTATTTTCTTTGATCAGCATCTTATGATGCTGTGGAAATACATGTTCTTCCGTCGTATCGGATGCCGGGATCTTATAACTCTGCTCCTGGCAGATCTTCAGGAATTCCGGATAGCGCCAGATCTCTCTGCCGATCAAAGCCATATCGCGCGCACATGTATAATGATTGTCATCATGAAGCCCGTTCGCATTGACGAAATTGGAATTATTGCCGCCAAGGCTTTTACATTCTTTGTTCATCTGCTGGATGAACCAGTTGTAATCATGTCCGGCATTTTTCCCGACATTTTCCGCCACCGCATAAGCTGCTTCATTCGCTGAGGCAAGCAGCGTCGCATATAATGCCTGTTCCAGCGAGATCACATTACCTTCTTTTAATCCAACCGAAGAATCTCCCGGCTGCATAAAAGATATGCAGTCATTGGAAAATGTTACCTTGTCTGACAGATTGCCGTATTTTAAAGCAATAAGACTGGTCAGGACTTTTGTGATACTTGCCGGGTACTCATGTTCATCAATATTTTTCGCATATAAGATGCTTCCTGTTCCCGCATCCATCACGATTGCAGCTTCACCGTATGTGCCCGGTCCTTTTGGCCAGTTCTTCCAGCCGTTCGACTGGATCTCCATCTTATAGGCATCTTCTTCTGCCTTCTTTTCCCGCTCTTCCGGCGTCATGTCTTCTTCTTTTTTTTCTTCCTTCTTATTGGAATCATCTTTTGATGCGTCTGCCGCCTGACTGCTCTCACTGCCGCCAGGTTCCGCATATACTTTCTGACTTACCGTTCCCGGTATTACTGTAAATAAGGCCAAGATCAATATTATAATCCTGGCCACAACTTTCTTGCTCTGTTTCATTATACTCTCCCGTTTACTGTCCCCTTATATTCATCTTTTGTAAATCACTTTAATATAACAACTGCTCGATCTTCTTTTTATTCGCATCAAAATCAACCTTCAGTACCTGCATACCCTCATAAGTAATATCTGTATACGTTCCGTCCTGTGGAATGCATGTCTGCTGCATCTTCAGATCGTCTACCGACAGAACATCTTTTGCCATAGAGTACATCTCCGATACACTCATATTCGTCTTTACATGATTTACAGCGTAATTGATCAGAGGCAGTAACGCGCTTGGATCCTTCTTCTCCATAATCTTACGGTAGATTCCATACATTACACTTCTCTGACGTCTTGTTCTTTCAAAATCATTGCCCAGTGTACGGTTTCTCGCATGCGCAAGTGCCTGGGATCCGGTCAGTGTCACATCTCCGGCCTGAATATCCGGCATACCATTCTCTCTGTAATAAGCAGCCTCTTCTTCACTGATGAATACGGTCACACCGCCAATCTCATCGATTACATTTACCAGATCATCAAAGCTGATCGTAATATAATTCTGAATATCAAGATCATATGTCTTATTGATCGTGTTGATCGTAAGTCCCACTCCGCCGTATGCATAAGTATGGCCCAGACGGCTCTTTCCATGTCCGTCAATATCAACCAGCGAGTCTCTCAGGAATGAGATTGCTGTTGATTTTCCTTCTTTTTTGTTAAAGGATACCATCATCATACTATCCGAACGTCCCCGGTCCGCATCCGGATCTCTGGAATCCGTACCTACCAGAAGGACATTATATACATCCTTGTCTTTTCTCTTTTCTTTGGCGATCTTAACCTTCTTTGCATTCGGATCTACTTTGTCTGCCGACACAACCCCTACAGAGTCCCCGTAGAATTTCCACCAGATCGACCCGTAGATACCGCCAACCAGCAATACGATCAATAATATTATAATTCCTGCAATCTTACGTTTTTTGTGTTTTCGAAAAAACTTCATCTGTCTGTGTCCCCCTAGTCCTTGATCACACGGCCAAACTTGTCCGTCGAACCTTTTTCCATCTTGCCATAGTGACCGTAAGCTCCGTATTTACCATAACTTCCGTAGTGGCTTCCATAACTGCCGTAATTGCCGTAACGTCTGTATCCATAGCCGTATCCTTGTCCGCCGGATGAATTATCACCATTGAACACATATCCCAGCATATCGATTCCACTTAATGCAAGGCTTTCTACGCCTTCTCTGATCTCGCGAAGCTTCGTATAATCATAGCGGATCACATAAAGGGCCGCATCTACATATTTGCCCAAAAGCGGTGCATCTGCCAGAAGTTCAGATGGCGCAGTATCCAGGATGATAATGTCATATTTGGACTTCAGAGCTTTGATCAGTGCTCTCATACGTCCGCTTCCTATCAACAGCGAATTCTCTCCATCCGGTGCGCCGCCGAAAATGACATGAAGGCTTCCGTTCTCATTCGTTCTTTCCTTCGGAAGCTTTACATTGGTAATTGCTTCAGATAACGGCACTTCTTTCTTAAGAACCGAGCCAAGTCCCGGATGTGGTTCCTGCTCGTTCATCACTCCTGCAATCGAAGGATTTCTAAGATCACAGTCGACCAGCAGTACTTTCTTTCCCTGCTGTGCAATGGAAATTGCCAGATTCGCCGAAAGTGTCGTCTTACCTTCTCCCGGGATCGAACTCGTAACAAGCAGGGTCTGGTATTCCTTTTTCTCCACATCTTTCATAATACGGATACGAAGCTTTCTTATCGCTTCCAGATAACTCATGGAGATTCTTTCATTTAACAGGCTCACTGAATTATAAAATGTCTCTTTTTTACGCTTTTTCGTGCGGACATACGGGATACTTCCCAGATCCTGCAGATTGATATTCTTCTTCAGATCCTTTCTTGACTTCACAGTCCTTCTGGAAAGCACATACAGCAGAAGAATCACACAACCTATGATCGCACCTTTTAAAGCTCCACGCTTGTAAGATCCACGTATAACCTCCACACGTTTGGTATCTGTCGGGATACCGGTCTCATCCAGAATCGTAAGCTTGGTCTCTCCAAGTACGAATTCCGCAACTTTCGGATAATTCTTTATGACTGATTTTAACGTCTTATATGCCATCTGCGGATCATTTCCCGATACGGATATTGTCAGAAGATTCGTTCCGTCATCCGCTTTAACATCGATCGATCCCGGCATGGAATCAAGCCCCATATCCTCAGCAACTACATCCTTCAGTACACCACTGGTAAGAATATACGGGAACACTTCAGCCATCTGCTGGGCAGACTGTGCATTCACATAGTCCATGCCGCCGACAGATGTCACCGACACTGTTGCCGATGCCACATATTTTGACTGATAACTGGTACTCACCGAGAAATAAGACTGTACTGCGCAAATAATTATAAGCCCGATGAGCAGCCACCACAGCCTCTTCACACCATGATAAACATCCAACATAATATTCGTCAGATCGATCTTCTCAGGCGCATCTACACGTTCACTTCCTGATTTGTCTCTATAATCGCCCATATACTCTACATTCCTTTACTTCTTCCATAATTGCCGTAACGTCCGTATTTGCTGTATTTACCATAATAATGTCCCACCGGACTGTCCACCAGGCCGGAGAACGATCTTACACCGTTCAGTACAACTCCCAGTACCTTACCTTCCTTGTCACGGAAATCGTCCATTACTTCATTGATGTCTTCAGCCAGCATATAATTCTGCTTTGCCACGATCATAACCGCATCTGCACAATGTGCAAATATCTGCGCATCTCCGATGATTCCTGCCGGTGGTGTATCAATGATCACATAATCCACAAATTTCCTGCATGCAGCCATTAGCTTAAAAAATGACTCCGAGTTAAGCATCTCCGTCGATGAGGAATAGCAGTTCTTTCCACCCATGAACAACATATGCTTTCTGGTACACGGAACCATGACATCCGCAAGAGATCCGTTTCCTCTCAGATACTCTCCCAGTTCATTCTCCTCTTTTGGCTCCATGCCAAAGATCAGGAACTGCGACGGTCTTCGGATATCACCATCTACCAGCAGTACCCTCTTGGACTGTTCTGCCAGCGTGATCGCCAGATTGGCGGCAACCGTAGATTTTCCTTCATTTTCAGATACACTGGTTACCACGAGGACTTTCTGTTCATTCTTTGCCATCCGGTATTCTACCTTGGCCGCCAGTTTCTTATAACTTTCCACGAACCGGAAGCTTACTACCGGATCATCAACCAGGATCGCTTTTTTCTTACGCCGGAATATGTCCCGGATCGTCTTATATTTCCATTCATAACTGATGGCTCCGAGACTTCTGGCATCCAGCTTCTTCTCGATCTCATTCTCCTGTTTAATAGTATTCTTCATATAAGAGAACAGTCCGAGGAGGATGAGCACCAGTGCTCCTGCCGCAAGTCCGCCCTTCTTAGCCTGTCCGCCTGCATCCAGCGGATTATCCGGTGTATACGGGACTTTCGGCTCCTCCAGCACATCCATAACCGCACTGCCCACCGTATACAGCGATACGCTGCTATAGTTATCCATGACCGTACGGATAATATCTATGGAATCCTTCGGCGTATCTGCCGTCACACTTAAGACCAGCATATTGGTACCTTCCAGCACCTTTGCATGAATGTCTGCATCCAGCTCTTCCACCTTCAGCTTCTCACAGATCTTCTTCTCCATAATGTTACTTTTTAATATCTTCTCAAATGTCTTCGCCATTGTGTTGGCCGAGCTCAGATTACTGTACGCATTCGCATCGCCTCTGGATGCCACCACAAATGTCGCCTGCGTTGTATACTCCGGAACATACCTGCTGCTTACAACTACATAAGTTAACAACGCTCCCGCAATTGCCCCCAGGATGATCACCCACCAGTTGGACACTATATCATGCACAAGAGTATACGGATCCAGGTCAGTATCCATAAATGCCGGCATGTCATTTCTATTATTACTTTCCATCCTGTGTTCCCTCCTGATCCTGTACCACAACGAATAACTTTGTCACCGCAGTCGGTGCTCCCTCTGCCGTATAAGAATATTCCACCGGATAAACCCCTGCTTTGGAATAATCCACTTCTGATTTCACACTGATCGCTTCTCTTGTACCTGCAAGAGCTTCTCCGTCATCCGCATACGTATATGTTGCACCATTCATCTCCATACCTTTGACATAAGACATCGGATCGATTTCATGTCCTACTGTTGTATATGCGATATAATCCGATAATACCGGATATTCTTTCATCTGCTCCTGTCTGTCACCGGATTCTGTTACGGTCACTTCGAGAGGCACTGAACACACATCACCCGCACTGTTACTTACCTGTACGGCCACTTTGTAAATTCCTGCAGCTGCATTATACATACCATCATCCAGACTGGTACGTATCTGACTGGTCAGGTCACCGTCAAGGCAATCCTCTGCCTTCATATTCTCCGTAAGGTTCGCCTTTCCCACCTCTGTTGTCGAATATCTAAGCGGTGCCTTCAGATGGATCTTCGGCGGCGTGTAATCTTTGTACTGTACGGTTCTTTCCAGTGTCCCTACCTGATTCGCCTTATCGAATACCACATACGTAATGGTACGCCTGCCCGGCGCAATAAAATGCGACATCGAAGCGATACGTACAGACGATGTCAGGTCACCGTCACGGTTGTCTTCTGCTTTGACACCTTTCAGAAGTGCTTTCTTCTGCTTCTTCTGATCGGTCTGCACACTCAGTGTCACCGTCTTATCCTTGCATGTGATCACCGGCGGTGTATGGTCTTCCAACATCTTGGACTTCACAGTATATCCGGCAAATATGACACAGGATGCCACAAATATCAGGCATACTGCTATTTTTAGTCTCCTCATAATTCTTCTCCTTTATTGTTAATATAGCTGTTGCCGTCCGGAATACGGGACCGGTTCTAATCTCAGGATTTCCTGGTTGTCACAGATCCTTGCCGGATTATACTGAAACAGCACATCCAGATGGTTCTCGGAATACTCCCGGCTCAGTTCTTCATACACATCCATCATATACGGCGTCCTCTGAAGCGGGCTGTGTGCATCACTTGCGATCACAGAAATCAGATTATGCCGCAAGAGACTGTCGGCCGCACGTTTCGGTCCTCCCCCGAATCTTCCGAGGAAGCTTCCCTTATTTGCCTGGATCACATATCCTTTTCTGAACCAGCGGTACGCGATCTGCGGATAATCCTGTATAAATTCATACCTTTCCGCATGGGCGATCACCGGTCTTGCTCCGACTTCTTCAACTCTCTTCAGAATAGAATCCGCAAATTCAGGATCTTCATCAAATGCAAATTCCATCAAAATATACCGGCTCTGGTTAAGCGGCATGATCTTATGGTTCACGATCAGCTCCGGAAGGTCTTCTGTCGAAAATACTTCCATTCCCGGCAGGATCTCTATCGGGATCTTCTCTTTTCTGACCGCTTTAACCACACTTTCATATCTGTCAATATATTCTCTCCCGAAATAATTCCCATACATTCCCGGGATATTGCAATGCGGGGTCGCTATGATCCTGTCCACTCCGCTGTCTGCTGCCATACGTGCCATCTCCAGCGTATCATACATATCTTCGGCTCCGTCATCAATCCCCGGGAGTATATGCGCATGTATATCTATCATCTCATCATCCTTTGTAATTTATAGTCTTTTTTATTATATCATTTTCAAATTATGGAGTAAAGAAAACGATACTTACTATTTCATTACTATTTCTTACTTGTCTCCTTCAGATATCTGACCGTTGCTTCTGTGTATCTGCACAGATATTCCGGCACGCCGTCTGCTTTTCCGGTCTCCGCAATTGCCGCTGCCACACAAGTGTTACATACTTTTCTAAGCTTACAGCTACTGCATCTGGCCGAAATCCTAAGACTCTCTGTTTCTTTTTTTGTAAACTCCCACGCTTCCTCAAACTCCACATCCCGAAGCGGTATGCTTGGCTTATCCAGTACCACACAGGATCGCATCTCGCCCTGCCAGTTCACCACAAAAGAGCTCTTACCGGCACGACATGCCATCTGTCCCGGAACTGCCTCTCCTTCCGGAGTATTCTCTGCTTCGTCTAATTGGATCTTGCGGTATTGGGCAAATACTTCTTCTCCCATCTCTCTTTGCAAAACTTCCACTCTTGCTTTTGCCGCCATCTCCGGATCCAGTCTGGCCTGATTATTATACGCATGATTTCGTTCTCTCACAGACGGATACATATAAGTATCGATCCTCACCGGAGCATCCAGTGATTCACCAAGCTCTATGATCTTCATCCTGTCATCCACATTCGCCTTTGCAAGACTTCCATTCACTTTCACATCAATGTTCCTCTCACGCAAAAGCCGGATGCCGTTCACCGCCTTATCGAATCCTCCCGGATAATGACACAAACGCTCATAGGTCTCATTGCTTGCACCATATAATGTAATATTGATTCTTCTTGGCTTATTTTCCGCAAAAAAATCTGCCCACGCCTCATTGATCAGCGTTCCATTCGTGTTAATCGTAATAATCATCCCCAGTTCACGGAGTTTTTGATATAACTCGCGGAAATGTGGATACAGCAGCGGCTCTCCACCCGTCAAAAGAACAAACAGCGTCCCGGCTCTCATCATATCTTCTGCCGTTTTCGTCCATTCTTCCATCGTGCGCAGCCTTCCCACCTCTTCCATCTCTTCTCTGCTCATACGCACGTAACACATATCACAGTTCAGATTACAAAGCGGCAGCAACTCCAGCACTCCATATAGCGGCACTTTCTTCTCTGTCGCCATTGCAAACATCTGTTGCTCTATTGTCGTTCCATCTTCCATTAATTCCATATTGGTTCCTCGATATTTCCTGCAGATTTTAAAAAAGAACCGGGAATCCGGTTCTTTTTCGATATGTATATAGATTTATTTTTTATGACTTTGCTGTCTCCCACTCTTTTATATTAATCTTTGTTGTACAATGAGTATTATCACCCTTTTCTCCACGCCATACTTTAACCGGCGTCACCTTCAATCCTCTCACATAATAGCCATCCAAAAATTTATCTGCAGTACTCGCATCATGTGTTATCCCACAAGCATGATACAAACTTAGATACGTATCGCCTAATGGCTGGAATCCCTTTATATTATTAGTTTCTAGATATACCTCTCCACTTTTACCACCGCCAGCATCACATTTAAATTTATACACCTTTTCTTTATCGCCACAAGCTGCTACATACTCATTAGCTACAAATCTTTCGCCTACCATAGTAGGTCTAACATACGCCCTCTTCATACTTATACACTCCTTTTATTATTTTACTCTTGTTACCCATAAACCTCTGTCTATATTACTCTATTATATAAAAGTCTAATGCTAAATTCAATACTAAAATCCTTATTGTTATAGACAATTCTTATTATCTATAATTATAACTACATTTTTTAATATTTTCAATACTGTTTACTTGTCATTTCACGTCGTTTTATTACACTTTTATGCGTGATTATGCACATTCTACTAATAATTACTTGTACTAATTAGAAATCTATCGCCATCCGGCTTGATTCTTCCTCGTCCAATTCCGTAACCTTCGTCTCCATAACACGGTACACCCTCTGGCACATATTCAACACACTTGGTCTGTGTGTCGTCACGATACAGGTCTTGTTCGGTTTCTGCTCGATAATGTTACGCAGTACCTTTCGCTCCGTTGTTACATCCAGCGCCGACGTCGCCTCGTCTAACAGAAGGATCGGTGCATTACGAAGAACTGCACGTGCAATAGAGATGCGCTGTGCCTGTCCTTCCGAAAGACCGCGTCCACGTTCTCCGAGCGCACTGTTAATCGTATCCGGAAGCTTCTCTACAAATTCCCATGCACAGGCAATCTTCAAAGCCTCGATAATCTCTTCATCCGTAGCATCTTCTTTGACCATCCGCATATTCTCAGCAATCGTACCGGAAAGGATCGTATTTCCCTGAGGTACATAGGCGAAGAAATGTCTCGTCTCCGCATTCAGGACGATCTCTCTTCCGTTGGATGCAACGATCACAGCCTCTCCTTCCTGCGGACGGATCAGTCCAAGGATCAGACGGATCATCGTCGTCTTTCCTTCTCCTGAAGGTCCCACAAGTGCCACGATCTCACCCGGACACGCTTTAAAATACGAATCCGTAATAACTCTTGTCCCTTCTACGTATGCGAAATTCACATCCTTCATCAGCACCTCGAATCCATCCTCTGCGAACGGATCCAGCTCCTCACTCTCACTGATATGCACCTCTTTCGGAAGCTCTACCAGCTCTCGGATTCTGTGTGCAGACACAGAACTATTTAGAAATGACGGAATGATCGACACCACGTTATTGAATGCGCCTGACAGATTGCTTCTCTGTTGCAGGAATAATGTCATCGTTCCGTATGTGATCGTATGGGTCCACAGTAAGAATAGACAATATCCGAACGCAATAAATTCCACTCCCGTGCCCATAACCGACAACAGGATATTGGTCTTGATGGAGAACATATTGTACTCCAGACTGACATCTTTGAATTTGCCCTGCCACCAGCGCATTAACCGGCTGTAGTGCGGTGCAATGCCAAATGATTTGATCGTATCAAAATTGTAGAATGCTTCCACCTCGAACGTCATCAGCTTACTGCTCATTTCCCTGGTCTTCTGACTATATTCTCGCTGCTTCTTGATCATGAACCTCGACATCAGAAGCATGAACGGTGCGCTTGCCAGTGCCAGAATTGCCATCACCGCATTATAATGAAGAATAACCAGAAATGTCGCTATGAAATTATAGATTGCGATCACGATCGTCGGGAGCCAGCTGATCGCATTGCTGCTGACCGTTCCGATATCTCCGTTGAAGCGGTTCAACACATCCCCGTTGGAATACTTATTGATCTCCAGCCAGTCGGCATCCACAATCTTATCGAATATATCCGCCTGGATATCATTATTGATATAAATACTTAATTTGGTCGAGATACGGCTGATAATGCTGCTGAACAGAAGGCTGAACAATGAACTTCCTACCATAACAATGATCAGGATCATCAGTTTATTCGTCTTATACCCGGTAATGATATCGATCAGATATTTCCCCGCCACACTGCTGACAAGTCCCATAGAAGTACTGAAGATACCAAGGATCGTATAGAACACGATTGCCCACTTATACCGGACACTGTAGCTGAATATCCATTTCCAGTCATCAATGATCTCCGAAAATGTCCCATCTTTCCACTTCGCGATCAGAATATCCAGAGACTCGAAAGACAAGCCGTTCTTTCCTTGATTTTTATCATTATTTTCCTGCATTTATTCCTCTCCTCGTCCACCGGCAAGTACATCTTCCAGACATCTCACCGCATCTTCGGATATGTCGCACTCCAGATGATATACCGGAACCTCCTTCAGTAAAATCTCAAGCTCATCCATTGCCTGTATCTGAAACTCGCTGTTCCATTACTTTCCGCAGAGCCTCAAGCCCTTTCAGACGGCTGATACGATTTTCTTTCGCCTGTGACAGCATAACGATTGCTCTGACCGGATAGGACTTATTGTTACAGATCTCTGAGCTTCCACATACCGGCCATCCGTTCGCATACCATCCATCTTCTTCACGGATAAGAAGCGAACGGTCGCCATTCACCGTCCATGTTCCGCGATACTTTTCCCACAAGCCTGCCTGCGTGGATTTTCCCGTCTCAGACGGCGCAGAAAAGAGCACTGCCGTATCTTCATAACACATATATGCAGAATGCAGTATCATCGAATGATCTTTAATAGCCTGCTTTTCCAGCGAGAAGGCCGCCAGGTATACCGTATCCTGGTCAAGCATCTCTGCCACTTCGGGAACAAACCAGACATGATATTGATTTACACCCTCCTGGCTGCTCACCGCATAATGCCAGTCCATTCCAAGAAAATTAATAAAGCGGCATTCCCCGCCCGACGTCTGAAATACCGTAAGATTATCACGGTAGATCACTCTTCCCGTCTTTTTCCCCAGAAGATCTTCTTTGATCTCATCAAGGTTCTCTGTCATCTCTACCTGATAATGGATAACCTCATCATCCGGCCTCTTTGCCTGCCCGATCCGGAATTTTTCCAGATTCCGCGGACTTTTCATAGATAACGGAGCCGTAATCTCAATCTCCGTATGCCCGATCCTGTACAGGCGGGTGATTGACTCATTCTGTTCTACCATGTTCCATCTTCCCTCGTACACTCAATAAAGCCATTCTCCACAAGCGCACCGACAAAAGCGATCGTATCCCTTCTTGCAGTCTCTTCATCAATCTCATATGTATCCAGCACCATCCGGATCATCTCTTCCAGGCTATCCACCTTTTCGATATTCTCCCAGATGAATTTAGCCGTATCACTGATCGTGATCATTCCATTGAACTCCTGCGAAGTTGCCCCCGTCGGCACCAGTACACATTCACCTGCGATCTCCCTTAATATAAATTCCTTTACAATCTTCATATAACTTTTCTCCTTGATTTTATTGTTCCATCATAGCATTGCCGCCGTCTGTATGCAACCGGGTCACCGTATCACCTTCGCATAACACCACATAATCCCCCGGCGGAGCGGAATCATATGCAGCCATACATGCTCGAAGAATTCCCACCAGAAATCTCCCGGCTCCAGCCACTTTTCTTTTCTTCTGACTTTGGTGATCAGAGCAAATATCTGCTCTCTCTTTACCGGTCCTTCTATCTGTGTCTGTGCATCGCCCACGATATAATACCCCTCCGGCCTGATCTTCCATATCCGGTGCATGACAAACTGCCCGCTCTTTCTTCGAAAAAATACAATATCACCTTTTTGAAGCTCTCTGTCCGGCTTTTTGAAATATATCATATCCCTTGCATGGATCAGAAACGGTGCCATACTGCTTCCAAAGACCAGCATGCTGACTTCCTTTCCCTCTTCCGTCAGTTCCTTAAGCATACCAACATATTCTCTTGTATCTACAACTTTCATATTCCTCAACCTGCTTTTCTCTATCCGCACTTCGTCCGTTCCGTTTTTTCGCAAATTATGGTACAATTCTCAGCACATCCTTCGCATTGTTTTTTATGTATACATTAAATAGTACTCAATTTCTTTTTTATCATACCATCGCAGTTTTCTTCCTGCAACATCAAAATATTGCTTTAATTTTTCTACGTTTTTCGACAAATCTTCGCATTAATTTTATATTTTTCTGTTTGATTGCTCCAAATTCTTATATTTTTCTGTTAATATATTCCATTTACTGTCCATTTGTATCATTTTTCTATCTTTTCACTCTTAATCTATGTTATATTATAATTATATAGAGCATATTCTATTTATATTTATATAAAAATACGTTTTATCTGTTCGGGAAGGGGGCTATATATGAATATTGCAATTTGCGATAGATATGATACCGACATAACACGTATTAGTGAGTTCTTGGACGCCAATATTAAGAATCATATGCTCAATCATGCATTATTAGAAGTAGATACCTTTACTTCAACAGACGAGTTGTTAGCATCCCCGAAAGAATATTCCCTCATTTTTTTGGGAATTTTAATGCCGGGAACAGATGGTATAGAGACTGCCAGACAATTGAAAGATGGTCCAAACCCTCCAATAATTATCTTCACGACCAAAAGCACTGAACATTGCCTGGCAAGCTATAATCTTGGAGTTGAAGGATACATTCTGAAGCCAATCAGAGAAGAAGATTTTGAGAAAGTCTTTACCAGACTTTTGCTTCCGATATTCCCTTCAACCCATACACTCAATGTATATTCCAACCGGCTTTTATATCACATCCCGGTTTCTGAGATTTTTTATATTGAAAGCATTGGAAGAAAATGCATGATACATACTTCCAGAAAAACTTACGAAACCAACATGGCGTTAAATCATATCGAGAGCACGCTGAATGACAATTCTTTTATCCGTTGTTATCGCAGCTATCTTGTAAACATGAACTATATTCAGGACATTCTGGATACCGAGATTCAATTAACCAACGATGACTGTATTCCACTGACCTTACGTAAGCGGAGTCAGATTGTCAAATTATTCAACAAATTTCTGATATCCCATTCGGCATCAGAATAATGCATGTGAAACCAAAGGAACCTGCACGCTATCATGATATGACAGCCGTGTCGGGTTCTTTTTTATCTTATTATACTCTTTAGGATCCTGCCTTTGTAGTATTTACATTCGACTGCACCGTAAGCTCGCCTTCTTTATCTGCCGAATCAAAGTATGCATTTGGATCAAATGCATCTCCGACAGAAAGGTAGATCAGATAATCTTTTAATTTCACATCAATCCCTGCATAACTTTTATCGGAAATACTGATCTGCGTCTTCAGATACACTGTATTCCCGCCGCGGTCCATAACCCTGAACTCGATCGGATACTCACCCGCAGCCTGCGTATTGACCGTCTTCTCCAGTGAATACTTGATATTTGATGTAAGATCTCCGTCCAACACACTGTCCGCAGTAATCTTTGATGACACATCACCGGAACGACTGTCCTTCTAACCATCTTTTTACCTCTTCATCCCTCTGATCAGTGTACGTTAAGCACCGCAATCTCCGGCCGGTTATTCCATCTCGGGAGCTTCTGTTTCTCACTGCTTAATCCACTCGTCACGAACAGCCGGATCCTTCCTGTCCGGTACAGTCCATGCACATATGGCGGGAACCATCCCTGATCACCACCATATAGTCCTCCCTTGAATGGAATGACTACCTGTCCTCCATGATCATGTCCGCTGATCACAAGATCGATCTTCCAGTAATCGGATGCATCACCGAATACAAAACTATCCGGTCTGTGGCACAACATAATCTTGTACCGGTCTGTATTCTGAAACTCCTCCAGAAAATCCCGTACATTACCTGTCAGATTCTCTGCACTGTTATCTCCATCCAGAGCAAATGCATATTCATACATCCCACCGATGCGCACCTTACATCCACCAATCTCCACGTCCCGGTAACCTTCTTCCAGCACACATGCGCCGGCATCTGTAAGATCCTTCACCAATTCGGAATTCTCCGGGTGCTTTTGCATCTTCTTCCCTTCTGCAGTGCCGATATAATCCAGTTCATGATTCCCAAGCGCATAATACACCGGCGCAATCTCTGCCAGACCTTTTACCAGTCTGACCGGCACCTCGTCACTCTTCGAATCCTCATTCAGCATATCGCCATCCAGAATGATCATCTCCGGATCCTGTTCTTTTACACACCGGATCAGCTTCTCATTGTCTTTCCCGAATTCATGATCATGAAGATCCGAAATCACCACCATCTTGAATCCTGCATCTGTAACCGTATCCGCATACCGCAGATTCCGTACCTGCACCGGATACCGATTCACTTTCATCCAATGGTAAGAAACCAGAATCTCTCCGACAAACCATAACAGGATCAAAAGAATGATCAGAAGTAATATAACGGTTTTATTCTTTGTTGATCCGGATTCTCCTGTCTCTTTCATCACGAGCCTCCTTTACAGAATAATACCTTATACTATACCAAATCCACCGGTAAGGTACAAGGACATTCCCTTACGGTGTAACCAAAGCACTTTATGCCGCCAGTTCTCGGCAAATTGACTCAATATCATATTCCGGCGCATATTTCTCCGCTACTTCATATATCTTTCGGATCTTTTCTACCGGTTCTTCGAAGAGTTCCGCGGTTATTTCACATGAGACGTCTTTTCGCATTTTTTTGAGCACCATTCTAACTAGATTTTGTAGTTCTCCATAGTTTATTCCTGTCCGGAGTCCTTCTTCTCGGCCTTCCCGGAGCACAAATTCTTTGTCAATCCTTATCTCTATCGTCCCTTAATCTCATATAATATCTAATTTTAATATCTAGCTTTCGTATCATTTCCACCACATAGATATATTATATCTTAATTGTTTCTTGATTACGATACAAAAAGCCCCCGGTAAAACCAGGGGCCGCTTTTGGTATGCTACCCTCATATAGGACAATGAAATATAAAAGTCCTATATGGGGGT
>OLQJ01000255.1_pt1 | contig 40320 bp, 41 predicted proteins | sample 1673231 | NCBI WGS metagenome assembly OLQJ01 (sample SAMEA3136769, study PRJEB25190) | human gut metagenome | biome: human gut; feature: human-associated habitat; material: faeces | place: Austria | collected 2013
TTAATTCCATTTAAAATTTCACCTTGAGAAGCTCCCTCATCAAACACTAAATTTAATATTTTTTTAGATTTTTCAGTCATAGTTTTACTCCTATTAAAAAATAAAATAGTTTTTAGAGATATTATTTTTAAATATTTTTACTCTTATATTTCATTATATATCTCAATCTGTTTATATTTTGTTTTCTCAATCCAAATGCTCCATCAGTTTTTATAAAATCTTTTTTAAGATTGAAATATTTATCAAAATCAAAATATTCATCATCAATTATAATGTAATTTTTTACTTTAAAAGTTTCAATATAATTTTTAATTTCTTCTCCTCTAGTTTTTATATCATAACAATAAGCTGTTTTACCTATAAATAACTCATCTTCTTTTTCTAAAACTTGTAACATTTGATTGAACGCTGTATTAAAATATTCTACTAAATTACCTACTCTCCAAGAAGATGATACTACTATTTTATAATTATATTTTTTACACAATTCAATTAAATTTATAAAATATTTCATACAACTAATACTAGCATAATAAAGCTTACCTCCTGATGGGATAGGAACAGTTATACAATATGTATATCTATCTCTTACATACCCATTTATGACTCCATCAAAATCTAAAAACAAAATATTATCATGCTGTTTAATGCTTTGTGCTAACATAGATTTAGACCTCCTATCCAATCAATCTTTTTATTGTAGGTAATATACCTTCAAATCCTAATTTTATACCATTATCTCCTATTGATAATTTTATTTCTCCTCCACATATAATTAACCATGTAGCATAAATCCATAATAATACAAAGAAAAACTTTGTAAATATATAGGCACAGTTTATTAGAATATAAAATAATTTGTCACTCATATGCCCCTCCTAGTTTAATCTACAAATTCATTTGGAATTATATATTCTTTTGTTTTTTCTATCAAAATATTTATATCTTGATTTGGTGTTTTGGATAGTTTGAGATTATTTAAATCATCTATAATTGAGTTATATCTTTTATTGTTCTGTGCTTCATCACTTAATGTATTATACTCCCAATATAAAGCTCTCTTACCATTTAATGTATTTCTTATAAAATTTTGTAATTTAGAACTAATATAAGTGTCTTTAAAGTCATTTGAAGATATAAATTTACCATCATAATATGCATCAAACTTTATAATAGCCCTTCCAGTAGAATCTTTATCATTAGTTCCTTGAACTAAACAATTTGTTACAACAATATTTACTAATGTATTATTACATTGAAATTTCATTTTTATCCTCCTGTATATTAACATTCAATTTCAAACCTGTTGCTTTTTCAAAATATAATATTCTTGCTTGAAGTGTTTTAATATGATTAGTTAATTCAACATCATCTATTACTGTTAAATTACATTTGTCATGTATAATGGCATTTAATAAAGATATAGTAGTTCCAAGCTTAATCAATCTTTCTTTAGTAATTTTTTTATTCATATTAGTCTCCTTAAATATTTATACAAAATAATACTATTAGCCCTATAACTATAGTACAAACAACACCTAATATAACTCCTGCACCGAATATACATGGTAATATTGCTGATTTAAAATCTCTCATAACTTCCTCCTTCATTTTAAACATGTTTTTACTCTATGTTCCCAATTATTCTTATATATTGGATAGTGTTTTAAACTTCTTAAATAATAAAGCCTTGATTGAACTAATTTTGAAAGAAATTCTTCATTTCCTGCTAAAGAATTAAGTTCATTTATTGTATTTTCATTCATAATACCTGTTATACTTAAAACAGGTTTTCTATTGTATTTATATATGTTTATCTGAGCTTGAATCCTTTTTATTGCACTTGCAGGTGCTGAATGAAATATCCAATCAAATATAAATTTTTGTTGTCTTATATCATTCAGTCTATCTATTTTATGTGCTTTATAAATTTTGTTATATGCAATATTATAAGCCTCTCTTTGAGTTAAATTTTTTATTTTATTTTTATTAACATAATAACTACTAATTCCATATTTAGAAGTTTCTATTTTATTTGACACATATTTAGTTCCTTCAAATTTAAATGTATTATTTATTACTTCTGATTTAGACTCCATAAAGGCTAAAAACATCATTGCAAATATAACAAATAATAATTTAAAATTCAGATATAAATTTAACCTATCTTCAATAAATATAATATTTGAAGCTATTTTATACCCATCAACTGAAAATTCAACTTCACAATTTTCAATATAAGAATTTTGTCTATTCTTATTTTTAATTTCATGCTTATTAAAATAATAAAATCTATTATCTTCTGTCACAATAGTTCCTGCACCTAACGTTTTATCATAGTTATATATTTTTCCTTTGTACCGTATCATATATAATCCTCCTAATTAAAATATTGTATATGATAATAATATCATAATATTATTGATGTGTCAATAAAAATTTTAAATGTCAAAATAAATGTAAAAAAAACTGAGAGTAAAACTCTCAGTTATACAGTTATATTATTAACCTCATATATATTTCACCTAAAATAAACAATAGGTTTAAACTTATTGATGTAATTGCTATTCTTTTCCACATAATGGGTCAACCTCAGATTGAATAATTTTATTATGAATAATATCTAATGCTGTTAAAATTTCTTTTATTCTAACTAAAGTTGAAACTATATCAGCATACCCTTTTGTAATATTATTTAAATCATCTTCAAGTTTTATTTTTTCTTTTATATCTTTTATTTTCTTATTTTTATTTTGTGTAGTTTCTTTAAAATTTCTTGTATAATCTCTTACAAACTTTAAATCCTCTTCTGTAAAATTTATACGTTCTTTTTGAGTCAGCATAAGTATTTTAGTATCGTCTGCACTCAATTCAATTTCTACTGGAACATTAACTTTTTGAATTGCTTTATCTGTATCTTCTTTTACTTTTATTAATTTAGTACTTAATACTCCTATATTTTCAAACTCTTCTCTACTTATAGTTTTACCTAATAGATAAAAATATTCAGGTTTAATAAAAATTTCATCTGATTCAGGTAAATAAATTACACCTTTTCTGTTTATATTATATCCTTGCTCAAATAATTCTTCTATGCTATATAGAGTTACACAATCTTCATCTTGTTTTTCATTATTTTTTGGTATTGATGATTCTTTTTTTAATGATTTCAACAATTCTTCACTTTCTTTTGATAAATCTATGTTACCCTCTTTGTCAATTATACCATGAAGACATATGCAATCCTCTTCTTTTGGATGTAGATAATTTACTAATAAATCATAAAAATCATAAATACTCTTTACATTATTTTTCTTCATTTTACACCTCTTATTATTATTTTTATCTATATTATATTATACTATTTCTCATCATAATATTCATAAACTTTTTCTAGCTCATCAGTATTTTTAATAACATATTCTCTTATATTATCAGAGTCTTTCTCACTCCAAATAATTTCTTCTTCTACCTCAATATAGAACTTCTTAGGAATAAATGGTCTACAAGTATCTTTAATGTACTGTAAACTTTTAACTTTTTTACCTGTTCTTTTATCTAAAGCATATCCTGTAAAATAAACTTTATTATTATCTATATTTTCATAAAATATAATTGCATCTAAATAATAAGGTTTATTTTCATGAATATTTTTAAATATTGAACAACACTCAATACTTTGCATATCTTCATCAGAACATAGCATGAATTTATCATCTGCTAAAGTAATAGGGGCAATCGTATAATTGTTAATTTTATCTACTAACATCTGAAGAATATCTTTATCTTCTTCTGCTATTTTTATTATTTCAATAATATTAGATAATATCATAACTTCTAATTCTTCATTTTCTTTCTTATATTTCTTTAATCTATTATTAATAGTTTTTAAGTTTACTTTATTTTCAATAAACGATTTAATATAACCACTTAAATATCCAATTGATGAGCCTGAATGTCCTTGTCTATCTAATTCTCCTAAAATTGACAACCATTTATCTTCTAATTTCTGAGTATATTCTTTTCCAGTATAGTCACAGTAAGCTTTTAATTCTTCTTTTTTTGTCATATTTACCTCCTATTTATTTTTTATAATATTAGTTATTAATTCTTCCATAAAATTTTTATCGTTTAATTTTTCTTTTATTATATTTTCAATCATATCTTTAGATTCTATTATCTTTTTTTCAATTAATGAATTTGAAGTTTCTTTAATATGACTCTTCATAGGTGAAATAACATACCCATCTATAACAGACCTCAAAGCTCTATCTATTCTTTCTTCTATATAAGTATTTATTCTAGTTCCTGTTGGATTTATATCTTCTTTTTCAAACCAAGAATATTTATAACGAGTCATAAATGCTTCTAAATAAGGCTCAATTTTTTTATCTAAAACTTTTTCTAAAGCATCACTCATAAGACCAGTAAATCTATCATTTTGTAAATATAATTTTTCTAAATGTTTTTTACAACTTTGCTCTAACAATTCTTCTATTTTTCCTGTATCTAATTCTAATTGAATTTTACTCATTATTTTTACCTCCATATAAAAAAGTATTGCTATCAATAGTTACATGAATGATTTGTCCTCCATAACGAGAAATATCTGTTTTATTTCCCTTTATTAATGCTCCGTTATATTCTATAAATTCTGCTAATTTTACTAAATTGTCTATACTTTCATCTTTATCATACAATTCAGCGTCTATTCCAATAATAAATTTATCTTTTAACATAACACCTACCTTTTTCCTATTTTTATAGGATGATATTTACTAAAATTTTCACATCTAATATTTGAAATTGAATCTCCACAAATAACAGTATAAGCACATTTATCACATGTTTCATTATTCTTTTGTAATTTCCTTAATGCTCTATTTAAAAGAATAATATGAAGATAACAATACTCATTTCCTGAATATTTTGAATTATTTAACCAATCAAAAATATACTCCCAATAAGTTTCACTATCAACACTTTTGACTTTTTTATCATTTGAAAATATTTCAATATAATCACGTTCATCATTAATACAACTGATAGAGTCTAAAAGTTCATCAATAGAATAGTAATCTGTATTTATTTCAAATATTTTATCGTTTAAACCATTTAAAACATTATTTTTTAATTCCTCAGTATCTATAGTTTCATATTTTAAATTTCTATCTAATGCCTTTAATTTATTACAGTTGTAGTCTAAAAATCTATATTCGTCTATCAATTCAAATATATACTCCTCACTAAATAAAAAAGTAGAGTACCCTAAATCGCCTGTTACACTCAATACACCGTTTAAATAATTAAATTTAATCATTTTATATGTATGTTTAGGAGATGTTTTGTCTTTAAAAATTAATATTTCTTCTGTTGCCTCTAAATCTTTATGATATAGTTTAGAATAACTAGCTTCAAAATTTCTAAACCCTTTTAGTAGCTTTTTTAACTCATTCATTGTCATTTGTTATTCTCCTTTCATTTACAAATATTTTACCACATTTATGACATTCATAAAAGTCTTGATACATTGAACAATTATCCATATCATAAATAAGCCTACTTCCTATATATTTTATAGTATGTTTATGTTTTACATTTCTATGAAATAGTCTTTTAGCTCCTTGAAAAATATTGTCTTGAGCTATATTATATAAAATACCTTTTCCAACTAAAGCCAGTAATAATAACGGACTAGCCATTCGTTTCACCTCCTTGTACATTTATGATATCATATTTATTTAAAAATGTCAATATATAAAATAAAAAGACTCAATTTTTGAATCTTTTTATTTTATACTTTTATTTAATTGTATTTACCTATTTAAGCTAATACTGTACCTTGAAACCATATTTGTCCAGTAGGTTTATTAGCTAATTTTCTAACTTCTGGGGGGTCTAACTATATATCCCATGTTAATTTTAATTCATCTCCCCTCCCCTCAATTTATGAGAGGAGGAAGATAATAAATCTAATTATCAGTATTCTAAGTTGTGTTCTCTATTTATTCTCTATCATTTTTTCTAGTTTTTTTATTCTTTTTTCTTGTTCTTGCACTACTACTGCTAATTGTATATATAAATCTTTATAATTTACAGCTAAAACATTTCTATCTCCTATTTTATCATCTGTCTCTAATACAAGTTCAGGATAAATATCTTGGATTTCTTGTGCTATAACCCCATACTCTTTATGTTCTAAATTATTTTTAAAATTGTATGAATAAAAATTAATTTTCATAAATTTATCCATAGTTTCATTTACATCAATAGGTTGAATATTTGTTTTAAGTTCAATATCTGAAGTATTTCCTACATTTGTACCAACAATAGTACCTGTACTTAAAATATTTCCAGTAAAATAATGGGTCATTGGGTCAGTAGTCCATTGAGGCTGTTGACTACTCATTACTGTTCCATATCTTAATCTTCCATTTGTTGTATCTAATCCAATTGTAGCATTATTTTCAAATATAATTTTACCTCTTAACTGCTCTAGTGTAGGTGAGGAACTGACACTATATCCATTTCTAATTGAAATATTTCCATTTAACTCTAATTTAGGAGATAATTGGCTTTCATTGTAAGCAGGTACCTCTATCCACCTATTATATTTAATCATACCAGTAGTTCCTTTTCTAATATAAAATTTCATGTTTTCAGCTGTTAATACCTGTAACACTTCAGAATTATTATGATTTACAACATTAATAGACCCTTTTAAATTTACACCTCCATTTGTAGTAGTAAATGGTACAAATTGATTTACATAATAAATTCCTGTATCTAGTGCAGTGTCTACTTCATTTTGTGTCTTCAATGTAGTTACTGTTAGTGTACTTCCTGCTTCAACTTTTGTTTTTAACTCGTTTATAGCACCTACAACTTCTTTAGATGTAGTATTTAAATTAGTGGCAGGATATATACCTGTTCCATCATCTCCTAATGAAATGTATTTAGTACTAATATTGTTATAAAGTCTAATTGAATTTGATTGTCTTCCAACAAATCCTTGATAACTTCCAGTTGCTGTATTAAATTTTACAATAGGGTTAGTATCGTTGTTAATACTTATACTATTTGAAAAAGCACCACCAGCAATTGGCATATAGCTACTAGGTGTAAAATTACTAGAAGTCCAAACAGTAGAGTCATTTACTGTAAATGCTCCACACATAACATTAACATCTCTATTATAATTTTCTCCTAATACTATTTTATTTTCATCCATTTTAAGAACAGTTACATCTAGTTTTCCAGTAAAATGTTTAATCTTATACCCACTATTGTAACTAGCAATAGGACTTGAATTTGAATCAAATTCTATATTTCCAGTAGCTAGTCCACCTGTCTTAGGTATAGCATTTTTAGCTAAATTAAACGTCTCATTAATAGCAGGTATTATTTTCTTGTTTGTTGTTTGTAAAGTATTTGGATTTCCTTGTTCTGCTGTTCCAAATAAATCTGTTATATGATTATTTACATTACTAAAATCAACTGCTGTTTTATATGTAGCTCCATTATTAAGATTTATAATGGTTACAGTCCATAAACTATCATTATCATTTGATACTTCTATATTAACTAATATAGAGGTTAAAATTGCTGAGTACTGGTCTGTTATAGCAGTTGTAAAGTATGGATAATTCGTTGAATTACAACTAAAATATAATCTCGAACTTTTAACTAATTTATTTGTTGATTTTAAAATCTCCATGCTTTTTTGGAATCTCATTCCCATCTCTGATGTACTAGCTGATTGAAAACTATTATCAGTTAAACCTATAGTTTCTAATGAACTAAACTCATTAGGTGATGTTTTAGACAATTCTATAATAGCATTAACTAGATTAGATTTATCCTTAGTAGGTAATAAATTTAAATCTCCTCCTTTATTAGAAGTAGTAAATACATTATTGTCTACTGAAACTGTAACATTTCCATCTATAAAACTTCCATTAGAAATAATACCATTTCCACCTATTATAGATTGGGTTTTGGATACTTTTGAATCCAACTCAATAGTATATTCTGCTCCTGTTTTTAATCCTTTTAGTTTAGTAAAGTCAGAAGAACTCATTAGACCATTATCAGTATCACTTGCCATAGTATTAAATACATCTTCTAATATGTTAATCCAATCTGTTCCGTCATACCTATATATAGTACTTTTAGGTTTAGACACACCTACAGTCCATCCTTTTTCAGGATTTGGGTATGTTATTGCAATATCTTCATATGTCTCAACAGACTCTTTCCAATCAAGACTTACCACTATATCCTGAAATTTTGTATCTATTTCTGTTTTAGTGTATGTAGTTATTTTATCAGCTTTATTAAACATATTACTTTCAGGTATTTCATTTAAAAATAAATCTCCCATAGGTACTGCATTCAATTTACCAACAGATTCAACAACTCTTAGATGAGCTTTACCATCGTATTTTGTAGTTCCCCCTAAAATTTTAACTACATCTCCTTCTTTTAATATATTAATTAAATCTTGATTTGATAACAATAAGTCTACTGTATCGATTACAAATTTAACATCTGAAAATGCAACAACATAAATTAAATAATGAGAGTTTTCAGTTGTAGATACTGGATTTTTTAGTCTTATAACCTTATTTATCTCATCAACAGTATAATCATTTGTGCTTACAACTTGTCCATTTATAAACAATAAACTATTATTTAAAAAGAACTTTAAAGGTATTTCTGTTTCATTTGGTAATAAAGTACCTTCTGATATAACCCTTGCTTGTAAGAAATCATGTGTAACTGAAGATAAACTGTACAGTTTAAACAACTCTCTACCCATATTAGCAGATAATGCGTCAGTTTCACTTGTTGAAGTCAGTACATTAAGTACACTTGTTTTATCTAATTTTTTATTTAAATTATTATCAATTTCTTGTACTTTATTTTCATATATAGTATAATTATTTTTTATCTTATCCTCAATCTTTTTCGCTGTATCATAGTCAGTTGATAGTCCAACCCCCTGTACTAAACGCTTATTAACTTCCTGATTAGTATAATTTATTTCAGCGTCTGTATCAGACTTATTAGATTTTATAATATTTTCTATTTTTTCTGCTGTGTCATAATCTATAGATACATTACCTTTTGGAAGTTTTGTTGCTGTCTCTTGTTCTGCTAATCCAATTCTTTCTGAAATTTCAGAAAATTTATTATCACTAAAAGTTTTATTTGATACTATAATATCCTCAATCTTTTTAGCTGTGTTAAACCCATCTGATACTAAACCTTTATCTAACTTTGTATTAAAATTATTTCCTGTTGAGATTACAAAATTATCAAATGCTAATCTGTTAGCTTTAATTATATCCTCAATCTTTTTCGCTGTATCATAATCAGGGGATAAATTATCCCCTTTATATAATTTTTTAGCTGTGTTTTCCTCATTTAATCTTATTCTTTCATTAACATTAGTAAAAGCTAAATCACTATTACTTTTATTTAATTTTATAATATCCTCAATCTTTTTCGCTGTATCATAACTAGCTGATACATTACCTTTATTTAGTTTTGAATTTCTTAATTCACTAATATCATCATCTAAAGATGCATCTTTATTTTGTAATTCTTGTATATCTACAATATTAGAATTTACTTGTGCTATTACTGAATTTACTGAGGATTCTATTATATCCAATTCTTTATTTAACTTAATCCCCCAATAATCAAAATCTGCATTTATTATGGGTTTATATGTTTGTAAATCTATATTATTTAACATTTATTTCATCACCTTATATTTTTTTAATGACTCCTACTTCTGCTTTGATTGTTGGATTGTCATGAAAATCTGTTTCAGCAGTAACTTTACCGTAAATTTGAGTGTTAGAATTATTATCTATACTTTCTACACTTGGTGTTTTTGGAGTAATAAACTCTTTACCTTTTTTTATTTCTAATTTTATTTCTTTATTTATTTCATCAATTTTTGTGTCAACTTCTACATCTTTAACTTTAGATATACTTGGAAATAACGACTCATCATTCCCTATTATATCAACAGTATAATTTAAATCATATACATTTGAAACAAATTTTAATATTAGTTCTATAACTGAAACAATAAAAAATTTCACAACTTTTGAAATATATTTACCTCGTAATATTATAGGTAAAAATGTTACAATATATTCAACAGCATAATCTAATTTTTTTTGACCTTCACCTGAATTAAAATAACTTTCTGCTAAAACTATACCATTATTTATAATAATTTTAGCTTTTTTACCCTTTCTGTATAATACAATAAATAAACTTATAAGAACTGCTGATATAATTATCCAATCAACAAATGTTAAAGGCTTTATTACTGTCAATATAAATACTTTTATATCATTTAACATCTGTTATCACCTTTTTCTTATTTTCAATTTTGACATTTAATTTGTTTGATTTTATTTGCTCCCATTTTAATAAAATATTTTTTAATTTTTCTGTTGTTACTTCATCAAATTTAACACTTAAATAATAATCTTGAAGTAATTTCATATCAGCTTCTTTTATATCTGTCATATCTTTATCCATTTTTTCATATTGTTTATCTATAAAATTAGTCACTGTTATGTTGGCATATTGATTAAATGAATCTGCTGATTTAGTAACAAATTCTACTCTGGATACTAATATTGTATATCCGTGTATCATTTTAGCTAAAGATACTGTAAATGAACCTAATCCTAATATTATAGTTAGTAAAAATATAGTCATACCTGCTTTATACTTTGTTCTTTCATCAAATGTTCTAAATTTCTCAGACCAATCTCTAACAACTCTCATTACTTTTTTAACTATTTCAATCATTGTATCTACCTCTCTTATATATTATTTTTAATTATATCTTCTATTAAAATTACATCTTTTGTACGTCTAACATTGAGATAGTCTAATTCATAAGGTTGTAGAAATGCTAACTCAAACAAATTATCTATCATATATTTTTTAGTATCAGGGTCATATATTATTTCATTAAAACCTGCTTGTTTTAATCCTTCCATTTTTGTAATAGTAGCCGAAGAAAAAATAAATATTTCTTTTAATTGTATTTCTATTCCAAAACTTTTTAATAAATCCATACATTTTACAGGGTCAAACGTACTTATTTCATTAGTAGTTGCTAACCCATTATGATATTCTGCTATTTGTAAAATTTGTCTTTCTTTATTGTAACCAATACATAAGACTTTATATCCTATATTATCTGAACTATAACCTACCAAGTCTTCCCATAAGATTATATCATTTACAATATTTAAAGTTACTTGATTTAATTCCATAAATACCTCCTTATTTTATCCTGAACATCCTCCACACCTAGCAACAATTCTAGTTGTAAATCCTTGTTCATTGTTAGATGGAAATGACTGTATAGCATACATATTTAAATTAGTTTTTAGTATAAGTTTAAAAAGATTTTTCCAGTTAGGCTTTAAATTCATATAAAAATAACAAGTTCCACCTTCGCATGTAGTATGAGCTACTGTCCATACTTTATCCCACATAGTTTGTACACCATCTTTAACAATATTCCCAAGTACACACCCTTTCGGTCTTATAGGAATATTAAAATATCTATGACAGAACACTACATCACCATTAGTATCTACATTTAAACAAGGTTCAGTACAATTTATATAATTACTTCTTTCATTATCATATTCACTAAAATATTCAATAGTAAATTTACCTTTTGAAATTAAACAAAATGTATTTATTTTATTAATTATTTTAATAAATTTGTCTTCTGGATAGTTCTCCCAATCTGCTGTTAAATCAAAAACAAATAGTCCTCTCATTAAATTTTTATATTCTCTTAAACTTTTTAAGTATTTTTCATCTATATAATCTAAAGTATATGGTGACATAATAATATTATATTGAGTTATTTTAATATCCCCATATTGTGATATTGGAAGAGAATTTTTATTAGACATTATTATTCCTAATTCTATTTTATACACATTTATAATATATTTTATGTAATCATTATTAGTTCCATTCGTAAAAATACTATATTTTACATTTTTATTGGATTTAAGATTGTTTAAAATATACTCTATTTTATCTGGATAAAGAGTTGGTTCTCCACCAAAAAATATAATTGTTATATCTTCATCTGTATTTTTTTTACAATAATCTATTACTGTATCTAATACAGTATCTTCAATTATTTTAAATGAATTTATTCTATTTTTTTCATAGCAGTAGGGGCAATTCATATTGCACCCACTACCTAAATTCAATCTAATCATCTTACCTTCATTCATTTTTTTTAATCCTCCATAGCCAAGTAGAATAAAGTTCCACTACCTGTAAGATTTATTATATTTTCTTTATTATAAATACCTGACATAGACACATTACAATTTAATACTGAATTGTCTACTTCATCAGTTTCAACTGTTCTACCGTCTAAATGTGTCCACTGTACTGTTCTTCCTCCAATAGAACATACTATTTTTATTGACTGAGTCATTTTATTAAATTCTGTATTTGAAAAAGCTGCTGATACTACTCCATTAAAATCTATGTTCATATGTGCATAAGTTGTAAATCTAGGTTTTTCTTGTGCTCCATCAGAATCATATGAAATTTTAGAACAAGAGAGTCTAGCTGTATATGTAAATTCTTTCATAAGTCTTGTTTCAGTTGCTGTTATTAAATATATTTTAACCAATAAATACGGATATTTAGTTGGGTCATTAAAACATTTTGACATAACTGTATTGGTGTCTGGTGTTATAGGAGATGAATCATTACCTGATATTTTATATTTTGCTCCCCACTCTGAAATTTTACCTACTTTATACATAGGTCTAACTGCTGATTGAAAATGACTTGTACTTAACCCTATTGCAGTTATATTCCCCATTGTATAGATATTTTCCATATATGTAGGTGAAGTAGTCCACGCTGTACCTTGCGAAAGAGTTGATTCAGTACCATAAATAAAAAATTGATATCTATTTTCTGCCATATTAACTAAGTTGTAATAACATCCTATACTTCTAATATTTTGAGATATAGCAAATCCTTTTATAGACAATAAAATAGACATATTATTGTTAAAATCTGGAAAAGATACTTGACCCTTACCTTTACTATCTGTTTCTATTTCTCCAAATCTAGTATTTCTTATAACTGTTATTGGTTTACCATTTCTAGTAAATGTAATTCTTCCACCTTGAATAATAGTTGTTTCATTATTCCCTACAGATACTATTTTTGCGTCTCCATTAAAAGTAGTATTTCCATTAATTACTATTTCTCCTCTATTTATTTGCCCTTGAGAATCATCTGCAACTACCCATGTACTTATTCCGTTAATGGTTTGTAAAATTCTTAATTTATTATTATCATTAGTATCAAACCACATATCCCCATCTTTACTACCCTCAATAATAGGAGGCTCATTATCTGAAAAATGAACCTTATTTCCTCCTTCTGTTTCATAAATTTTATCTCTGGCATTTTCCCAATTTCCATTTACAAAAACATTAGGTCTATTACCGTCTGATATATCATACCATAAATCTCCATCTTTTAAAGTATAATCTGGGGTTGATATAGGTTCAGTAGGTAGAAAAAATACTCTCGCATTTCCTAATGCAGTAAGGTCTCCTGTTTCTTTCCATTCTAATCCACTATATATTTTAACTCTATTATTATCTGAAGTATCGTACCAAACGTCACCTGTTTTTAATTTATAAGTTAAAGTTGATTGAGGTTCATTAGGTTGTCTAAAAATTTTATTACTATTTTGTAATAAATTCCATAATTCATTATCACTGTTTTTCATACTTTCTCCTAGTACAATGTTTCCAGTAACTTTTAATCCATTTATTATATCATAGCTTAAATAAGATTTTGCGTCACCTACATACATACTACGTGAGAAAAATTTTCCAGAAGGGTCTACATAAGTAGTTAATACCCTAAATTTAACTGGCATTTCAGGAGCAATAGTTACTCTCTCAGTGTCATAAACTTGTCTCTTTTTAATAAAACACATATATTTATTTACTGATTGTACAAAAATTACTTCTCCTTCTATTTCTAATACAAATTCTGATACTGGAAATAATTTATCTACATATTCTTCTGCTTTATCTCCCCTAAAATCTTTTAGATAGATATAATTTCCTTCAAGCCTATCTACCTTAGCCGATAAATCTTTTGTATCGATTGCTTGTAACCAAAATTGCCCTAATGTATCATCTGTGTCTGTTCCTCCTGTTCCATCATTAGGTTTATTCTGATTTCCTTCTCCTCCTGTATGAGAATATTCAGGAAGTTCAACAGGATTATATTCTAAAACATTTTCTATATCTATATCATAAGGTTTATTATTTTTTGCATTTAAATTGATTAATTTTAACTCTACAATATTAGACCCATTAATTATATTGACTGATGTAACTAACCACTTTATATTCTCATTTATTTGAGTAAATACATCATCTTTTATAGTTATAACATCTAATAATTCTATATCAAATCCTTGATATTCTTTTATAGGTACTATATATTTTGTACTTTCTAACTTTGTACCATTAAAATTATCAAGAATATATCCTATTAATTTTTTTAATCCTAATTTATTTGTTAGTTTAGTTTCAATAGTATAAACTTTTTCTCCGTATAATTCTTCTGATGTTTCATGGTCAGGTGTTTGCTCTCCTGATACAACATTTATTTCTTGTTTATATTGAATTACAGGATTTCCTCTAAAATAAAGTTCTTGTAAATATACTATAGACCAGTTAGGAAATTTTGTAAAGGAGTATTTTTTACCTCCTGTGGCTTTAGGATAGTTAGAATCTAATGTTATAAAAGCATTAAATCCACCTGTTGCTTCATTTCTTTCAGCAGATTTTGCTATAATTCTCCATCTTATTTTTGATAATGTATTATCATATAATTCTTTTTCAGTAACAGTAGGGTTTTCAAGTGGATTAGCAATTAATATATCTCCTATATTATAGCCTTCTAAAGAAGTAACTTGTAAAATTCTATTGCTTATTCTTCCTATTTCTTCATCTACAACTAAATCTATATCTTTATTTACATTGCTTGTATTATATAACTTTATTACTGCGTCTGTATCTGAATTATTTCCAGTAGGTTTAGTAATCTCAATTTGTAAATCAGAATTATCAAATGTAGTATAGTTTAGTAATCCATTACTATCTTCTCTTACATGATTACTTAATGCAAATATAGGAGGGTATACTGTATTACTAAATTGGTCTAACTCTTTATTATATAATAATTTATCTTTTTCAAATAATCCATATATTTTACTTACTTCTTGAGTTATACCTGTATATTCTCCTACTTTAATATCTTGAGGTGAACCAAATTTTATTTGAAATTTCTTTTCATATTTAGCTTCCCCATTAACTCTAGGTAGTAAAGGAAACATCAGTTCTGCGTCTCTAGTATCGTCAGATGTAACATCAGTAGTACTAAAACTAAATGGAAGCTTAAATATGATAGGCAAAGATTGTTTAGCATAATATAAATCCATTGGAGTAGGAGTATTATTTAATATTGGATATAGATACTGATATTTACCAAAATCTAATGTTTTCCAATCCTTATCATATAGTAAAAAAGATATAGAAACTGTATTATCACTTCTTTTATCTAATACTCTTCCATAAAATTCTAAATAAGGAGGTACTGTCATTTTAGCTAATACATAATCTTTAAAATCTACATATTTCATCAATTCTGCACTTTTAAATTCTATTATATTGGGTACATACCTTTCCTCTTGAGAATTATAAACCATCAATTTATCAGATGTTGTTGCACCTTCCCACTTTTTCGCAAATACTACATATTTTCTATCTAAATCCTCAAAATTGTAAAGAGGCAGAGTTTCATATGCAGTAGTTTCTATTGAATTATATATCAACTGATTATCATCATTTAACATAGAATCTGTTATATTTCTATACAAATGCTTATTTACTGGTATATTATCTATAATAAAATCAGAAAATATTTTAACTCTTTCTAATTTATCAAAACAAAATCTAACACCACAGCTACAATATTCTTTTAATAAATCTGATATCAATTTGTATTCTTTAGTCGAAATAGTATTTATTTCAATAAAAGACGCATCAGTTACTCCATCTGCATAATATACTTCATCTTCATTTAAATTAAATATTTGTCTAAAAAAGTCTATAGGTTTTGTTTCATTTATTTGTTGATTTGTAGCTAATTTTTTTTCATAATATTTTGATAACATACTTTTTATATTTAATGTTATTTTATTACTATCATTTTTAGTTTTTGAATTATACTTAACTTTATCTAAAAGTACTGTATTTTTTAAATATCTAATACCTTTAAACCCTTTAAATATGTATATAACTGAATTTTTAGGTTTTAAATTGTAAATCTGTGTATCAGATAAAGGTGACCAATTACTAATTAAATCACTTATAACAATTTTACCTGTAGACACTTCAACAGGAAATATATTATTGGTAACAGCTCCAATACTATCCTCATAATTAAATGATAAAACATTATTTAAAATTATAACACTTCTAAAATGTTTCCCTTGTAAGTTAAGTTTTGTAGCTGCTGTATGATACTGTCTTCCTTGATAAATTATAGTAGTGTTTTTATCCTTTTCTGAATATGTATAATTAGTAACCTTTACTATTTCATCACCAACTACACAATAATCACCTATATCATTTTTATACTCACCTTTTATTATAAGGGTATTAGAATCAATAACTTTTGATACTACTGTATCAGTATTTTTTTTATCTTTTCTAGCATTAGCAACTACTATTAAATCCTCTACTTCTAAATCTATATAGTTAGTTTTATCTATTATTTCTATCATACTTTACTACCTCGAATTTATAATTATATTCCCACTGTAATAATAAATATTATGTAATTTGTCTACATGTTCTTCAAGACTTAAGCTTTCACCTGAAATATACATATTACCATATATTTTACCTTTTTTTGTATCAGTTAATTCAATTCTATTATTTTCATAGAAAAATATATCTTTTAGTTTTTCATAATTTTCACTAGATATATATTTAATAGTTAAATTTAAATTTAATACACATCTAATAAATTCCCCTCGTATTTCACCATGTATTGTAGTTTCTTCTTTATATCCAATTTTAGTAGGAGTTTCTACTATATTTCCTTCTAACTCACATTTTAAATTATTATCTCCTTTTATATTAATCATTATATATCACCTACTTCACTTTTTTTGAATTTATAATTATAGTTTCGCCATTATAATACCCCTCATTATAAAGCTCTTTACCATAAGGTTTAACTGATGGAACTAAAATTTCAATTCTATTATCTACATCTACTACTACTCTTCTATTATTCGTAGTTTTATTATATTCAAAAGTTATACCATCTGAAATATAACAATTATTATAGATATCTATTTTATCTACTAATGGGTTTACTATTATAATTCTAAATATTGAACCTTTATACTGGTTATATAAATCATAATGAGTATTATCTATCATAAATGTCATATCTAAAGTTGCAGACATGTCATTTACATAAGTTTTACCTCTATAGTCAAAATCTTCTTTTATTGAAGCTTTTGTTATACTTTCACTATAAGTAGGTGCATCATATAAAATCATTTCCTCTACATGAGGTTCATTTGGAAAATATTCTTCATTAATAAATTTATTATAATCATATATCAAAGATACTCCTAAATAACTAATTGTTATTGGAGTATTTCTTAGTGTTTGGTCTCCAAATATAATTAAATCTAATCTATTATATATTTTATCTATATATTTTAAACTTCCATCTGTAATTTTTATTTTATTATTGTCTATTCTAAAACTTTTAATAGGTTTATTATTTAAAAAAATAAGATAAACTCCAAATGATTCTGACTCAGGTATATTTAAAGTAAATGTATTGGTAATATCGTCATAAACATCTGAATATATTTTTCTCGCATTAATTTTATAGTTTGTGTAATTATCCCAATCTAAACTCAAACTTATTTTTTCATTTTGATTTACTAATTGAAATTCCCCATTTTCATTATACAATAATAAACTATAAGAATATGGATAATTGTCTAAACTTTGTAATTGAGCCTTACCTAAATCAACTAATCCAGATAAATTATTATTTTTATCATCTCTTTCTAGTTTCCCTTGACTATTTATTTCAGGAAGAATAGTAATAGTTTGAGTAGAATATTTTTCTATATACATTGATTGTGCTGTTTGATTATCTACCATTTTATACCCTCCAAGTTCTTTCTATTATATTATACTAAAATTTAACTAATTATAAGTAAAAATAAGATAGATTTATTTAACCTATCTTATTTTTACTAAAATTTATTTAGTCAAATCTGCTAAATCTATTCCTTTGTTACTTTTCAATTTTTCTATTGTGATGTCTAATGTTGAATCAACCAAATCTTCAATATCATCTTGAGGTATCACTACACCTGCATTTACACTAGCAGACAAATAGAAATTATTAATTACACTTTGTGCTGTACCAGTTTGATAAGTAATGTTTTCATTTGCATTTGTATAATTTATCTCTTTAGAGTAATTAAACAAATCCATTATAGCTTCCATTCTACGCCTCTCCTGTTCCATCATCAAAGCTACACTCATTCCTTCAGAAGCTAATGCCCCTAATGCTGACATACTTAAATTTCCACTTAATACTTTATCTAAATAAGCAGAAAAATTTAATACTTTATTAGTTAAATTAGTACTTATCATATGATTAGCAATAGACTCTCCTACTTTTTCTCCTAACATATTTCCTATATTAACTAATGCTCCTTCTGTTTCAGTACTCGTTAAAGCTGATTTAAAAGAGTCTAGTACATCTTTTTGAGTTTGAGTTAATAACCCTAATTCCCCTAATTCTCCTAAAGTTAAACCTGCTTCTAACGCTTTATCTTGTAAATCTTTCAGTACACCATTAAAACTTTCTGTTTCATTTTCAGCTAATTTTATTTGTTTTATTACTTCATCGAATGTTTTAGATATTGTATTTCCCACATCATTCCAATTTAACTTTTGTCCTTGTTTTTTAAGCTCTACTAACTGTTCTGACATTTTTTTGAATGAACCTTCTAAAGAAGCATTTATATCTGAAAAATATACATCATAAAATATTTGAGATATATTAGTCATCATAGCATCTATATAAGGTTGCATTGAAGTTAAAAATGCTTTACCTGCTGATAAACCTGTATTTTTCCAATCTTTAACAAAATTTCCTCTAACATCTTCCATAATAGTAACCATTATAGTCATTTGTTCTGCTAGATTATTAATTTGTTCTCTAATAGTATCGTCAATCTGTATACCTAAATTTTTATAGAAATCTTCTATTTGTTGACGCAATTCTTCTTGTTTTAAACTACTAATTCCTTGAAAACTTTCCATAGTTGTATCATAAAAGAATTTTTGAATATTTTTTTCCATTTGGTCTAAAGCTTCTGCATAGTCTTCAACAGCTTTACCTAGTTGGTCAAAGTTATCACTTACTCCTAAGTTATAATTTTTAAGCCAAGTTGCGAACCCTCTAAGTTCCTCTGATGTTAAATCTTCAATAGCTTTAGTAACTCCATATTTTGTCAACATTTCTTTTACAGATACCTCATGTGTTTTCAAATAAGTATATGATGAACTTCCTATACCTAAAAATCCACTAGATTTTTTCTTATGCTCAGTTTGATATGCAACATCAGGGAAATTTCTTGTATTCATAAGTGTAGTCAACATCGAAGTCATACCACCAGTTATTCTTTCTATATTACCTATTGTCGGTATTTTAGAGAAAGTTGATACTAATGTAGTATTTAATCCATCTACAGACTCATTTAATGATTGCATACTATTAACAAATTTTGTTAATATACTATTATTTTCTTCATAAAGTTTATTAGCTTTTTCAGTTAATTTATTAGCTTCTGCTTCTGCATTTCCACTACCTTTACCTAACATACCTCCTACTAAACCTAGCCCCATTGAAATAGCTTGTCCTTGCCATCCAGCTAGTCCTAAAGCACCAGAAGCAATACCTCCTAAACCAGATAACAATCCACCTATTTGAGAACCTTGTTGACCTCCAACTAATCCACCGAGTGCTACTCCAATGTCTATTCCACCTTGAACAGTTTTACTAAATGTAGCTAAATTATCAGAAAATTTAGCTCCTTCTTTACTCATAGATAAATTAAATTCATCTAATGAGCTTCCAAGATTCCCCATTGACGTAATAGTTTCTCCAATATTTCCCAAAGAACCTATACCAGTAGCTGAACCAAATGCACTTAAAATACCTCCAACATCTCCAAATTTAGCTCCTCTTTTATTTATGGTATCAAGTTGAATTTGATAAGACTCCTTATCTTTTTCTACCATTTCCACTTTCAATTTGTACATCTCATTTAAAATGTCCATTATCTCTGTATATCTGAACAATTGTTCATCAAGTAGACTCAATTCCTGAGTGTCAGCTTCATTTAATTCTCCACCTGTTCTTTTTTTATTAATTAATTCCTGTTGTTTTTTATAAGTGTCATGAAATTTAATATTAAATTGTTTAAATATTTCATCAAAATTAATAGATTGAACATCACTTAAATCAATATTTCCAATTGTATTTTTTATCATTTGACCTAAAGCATTTGCCATAGGATTAGACTCAGATACATATCTATTTGCAATACTATCTAAATTATCTAAACTATATACAAATTCTTCTCTAATCATTTTAAATTTATCAGAAAATACAGTAGGGTCAACCATATTTAAAAGACTAGATCTAGCTTCTTTATATTGAATTTGCAATTCTTTAAATGCTTTCTTTTGGTCTTTTGAACTATTTAATATTTTCTCAGAATAGTTAAGAGTTTCTATAATAGGGTCTTTTAATGAAGATTGTAATTTTAAATTAGCATTTAAATATCCTGATATTTCTTCATATAATGCTTTTGTTTTTGCTCCTTGTTCTCCTGTTAGTACCCCTAAACTTTCCATAGCCTTTTTTTGTTCCATTAATCTATCAAGATATTGCTTTTGTGACTCTCCACTTTTTTGACCTGCACCTAATTGAGTCAATTTAGCTCCTCTAACTGCCATTTCAGATTTATATTCTTTCTGGCTTTCAACTATTCTTTTTAATTGAATCTTATATGCTTCATAATCTCTTCTTATAGAATTTTCTCCTAATTGAGCTATTTTTAATTCTAAATCATAAGTTTCTTTGAGTAAAGAATTATACTTTATTCTATAGACATTTTTATCAGCTTTTGATTTATTTTCTGCAATTTGTGCTTTTGTATTAGCAACCGTTTGAGCTATTAATATTCTTATAGCTTTTATTCTTTGCTCATCTAATGCTGTTCCTGTTGATTCTTGTTCCAAAATAATTCTTTCACCTATTAGAGCAATCAAATCTTTTTCAAGAGAAATAGCATCTTGTTTCTTTAGATTTTGCAATCCAAATTCTCCCATAATAGCACTTACTTCTGATTTAATTTTTTCTTGGTTAGTTATTTGTTTCTTTTCAGATATCTCTATTATTCTTTGTCTTTCATCTAGGTTTTGAATTTGCCTAACTTGTGCTTCATATAATTCCAACGCTTTTTGTTTATCTTCAGTTGAGGCTTTTTCATCTTGTAAAGTTTGCTGAGCAATAGTTTGAATTTCAAGAGCTTTTTCTCTTACTTTTTCAAGATTTTCTTTTCTTGCATTCAAAGTCTGTAAAGTTTTATCCCCATAAACTTTCATAAGGGCGTCTAGTCCTTCATATTGTTTTGTTATTTTACCGTCAGCATCTATTTCTAAAAATTTACCATATTTAGATAATAATTTTTCTTGTTCAGTTGCTATTCCTGTTGATAATGTTGTTAAACTTCTTTTTGCTAATTCTGTATATTTATCAAAACTTTCTTGTCCAAGTTTAACCTTATTCTCTAATTCAGTCAATTTTTCACTTGTTTTTGAAATTTCATCATTAACTATTTTAACATCATCACTGACTAATTGTAAAGTTTTTGCTATTAGTTGTTTCCCAATTAAGTATTTATTATATATGTCTTGTTCCTGTTTTGATAATGAATTCATTCTATTTTTTAGTTCATTTTCATCTGTTATTTCTGCTTTAGCTCTAGCTTTTTGAAGTGCTATTTCAGATAATTCTTCTCCTGCTTGATAAGCTAATTTCATTTGATGAATTTGATACAGCCTTTGTAATTCTGTACTTGTATTTTCTTTTGCATATTGTTCTATTCTAGCTTGAACAGCTTGTTCTTTTTTTATTTTAAAATTATCTAATTCTTCTATCATCTTTTTTTGCTCAGCTAAATCAGATTGATATTGAGATATCTCTAAACCAGAAGTGTCTGCTCCTGTCAATTCTCCTGAAGCTTTTAAAGCATTACTTAATTCTTTATTTTTACTTAATAAAATATCAAATAAATTTATATTTTCTTGTAAAAATTTTCCTAAATAGTTCTCATCAGATAATTGTTTATAAGATAAAACTGTATTTTGAACAGATTTTTCTAAAGCTTCATACCTTTGTTTTAATTTATTAGTTTCAGATTCTACTTTCTGAGTATTTTGTGCAAAGCTTAAAATAGAAGTTTCCATATCATAAACATATTTTTGTAATTGCATAAATCCTACAATAACAGCAGAAGGAATTGCAAATCCCCAACCTAAACCTCCTGCAATTAAACCTTTAAGTACAGGCACTACTTTACTTAAAATTGAACTCAATAATGTAAATTGTAATACAGTTCCTGTAACATTAGCTAAAGTTTGTTTTGTATCTGAATCCATCCAGTTCATTATTGCATTTGCATCTTTTAAAGTCATAGTTAAACCCTTTTTAAAATCATTTATCATACCTTGTTGAGAAGACATAATATTATTTTTAAATAAAGTTAATTGATTGTTTAAATTATATATTTGTTTTGAATAGTCATCTAAATAATCAATTCCACTAGCTATTCCTTTTGTGAATTTTTCAACGTCTCCATTTACTAATGCTAATACATTTTCAATATCCAAAGCATGTCTTGCTGTGAACATTTTTTGTAAAGTTGTTCCAGTTAGAACTCCTTGTTTATAAAGTTTAGATACAACTTCTACAGCTTTTGGCAAATCTTTTCTTGCTAAATCAGCTAATGCATCAGCAGTAAATTGAACATTTGATTTAGTCTCATCTAATCCTAATGAACCAAATGTAATTCCACTTATTGCAACAGCATCATTAAATAAATTTTTTGCTGTCTTTTCCATTGCTGATAATTTGTTAAATAATACCTTAGTTTTAGTTCCTGCTTCTGAAGCACCCTTACCTAAGTTATTGAACGTACCTATAACTGCTGAACCTAATTCTAACATAGTTTGTTTATAACTTTCTAATTCTTCCCCTTGTTTTTTAGATGAAATTGTTAATGCTCCCAATACTCCTGCTACTTGTTTAAATGAGTCTGATAAACCTCCCATTGATGTAGCTGTTTGAATAGCTGTTGAATGTAAAGCATTTAAAGCTTGTTGAGCATTCTCTCCTTTTATTGCTAATGCAACAAGTATTTTAGTTACAACAGCACTTGTTTCTTTCAAACCATCACCAGAAGCAACAGCAAGTTTAGAAGCTTGTTCTACTATTTTCATAGCGTCTCCATAACTTCTACCTGAACGTATTAACGCGTCTACAGCATTAGCTAATTCAGTTGCTGTTACAGGTACTGTTTCTGCTAATGTTAAAAAATCAGATTTTAATTGGTCTATATCTGTAATAGTTTTTTGAGAAGCTACTCCAACAGAAAATGTGGCATTTTCTAGTTGTTTTGTTGTATTAATAAAATTCATCATCCATTTAGTTGCTCTTTGAAGTATAATATATTCTCCTAATGTATCAGTAAATTTTCTAGTATCAGAGCTTCCTGTCTTAGTTCTGCTTGAATAGTCTTTTAAATTATTATTTAAAGTATTCATATTTTTATTTAATGCCTCAAAGCTACTAGCTAAATTAGGAATATTACTATCTATATTTATTTTTATATTTTTACCATTAGAAGTTAATTTACTATATATTGCGTCTACTTGTTTAAATTTAGCTATAATTAAATCTAAACTTGATATAGCTTGTTTATGCTCAACTTTAACGGTTATTTTAGTTGTTCTAGCCACTTATAACACCTCTTATCTTTTATTTTTTCCTCCTTTGAGGTCTTCTCTTAATTTTCTAGTCCTTCTCTCTTCAACTTCATATTTTCTAGCTAAATATACTCTTTTTAAGAACTTTTCTCTGAAAGTATATTCAGAATAGGATTTATTCATATTTTCAGGAAAAATACAAGAATGATTAAATTCACTAGCAATTTGAATTTGCATAAAAGCTTCTGTAAATTTTTCTGATGGGTCATTTAATCCCATAAGAGTCCTAACTCTTGTTATGAATTCTTCGATAATTCTAGTCCTTCTTTGTTCTATAAACAATTTTATATTAGCAAAATCAGAGTCTTTTAATTTTAAGATAATATTCATAAATTTAAGTAAACTTTTTACATCTGATAGAATTATATTACTACTATCATTTAAATCGAAATTTATCTTATTATTTTTAAATATTTGTTCAAATTCATCAGAATATTCTATTTGCAAAGTTTGTAAATCTACAAATCTACACATATCTTCTAATGTATTTATTTTACTTAAATAATCATTATAATTTCTATATTCATTGGCTAAATTATATAAATCAATTTCAACTTCATCAATGTTTTTTATATCAAATATAAAAGGTAGGATTATCCCTCCTACCTCCATTTCATCTTTTATAACTATTTCAAACTCTTTGAATATTGAAGCCATAAATTTTATACCTCTTTTTCTTTTTTGTCTTCAATTTTTTCATTTTTAGATTTTTCTTTTGCTAAAACTTCATCTGATATTTGTTTTAAATCATTGAAATGTTTATTTAATTGACCTATATATTCTAATCTTTCTTCTAATGGTAGATTGTTTAACATCTCTGTCATTCTATTCATCTGTATAGCAGAAAGAATATCTTCTTTTTCTGTTCTTTTTTCTTTTAATGCCATTATTAAATAGTTTAAATTATTTAAAAATGCTTCTTGAGTTATTAATTTGCTAAAAAATAATGTTAATTGTTTGTAATTACCTTTTTCTATTCCCCATTCACTCCACAAAGTTTTGATATCTTCAGAATCTTCATTAATATTATAATCCATATCTATATGGATAACTACTCCTAATAATTTTTCTAAGAATTTTTTTTCTTGAAGTATATGGTCATTTTTAGAATGGTCAATAACTCTAATATATGTAGGTTCCCCATTTCTTGTAATAGGATTAAACTCATAATATAATTCTTTTAAATCTTGAGGAGCTTTATTCCATGTTATCACTTTAACTCCTGCCAATTCATATTTACCCCAATCTATATTAGATTGGATAGCTATTTGCTCTTGATATGATTTTATTTTAAAAGGTATAATAACTCCATCTAATTCATTACTAACATAATCACCTAAATTTATTAGAATTGTCGATTCATTTTGTTCTATTATTTTCTTTATCTTATCAATTGATATTTTCATATATAATCCTCCTTTATTTTAAATTATTTAAATAATGAGGGATTAACTTCATAACCCCTCATTATATTATACTTAATTATTGTAAATTTCTATAATTATATTAATACAATACTTGAATAAGGTTCAAATTTTTGACTTTCTCTGTTATAGTTATTAACCTCACAGATATAATTTTTATTTCCTGCTCCTTCATTCAAATCAAATTTATATGCTTTACCTGTTATTGCAGACGCTACATCTCCTTGAGGAGTAGCTTCTTTAATAGCTATAAAACAATTTACTTCTGTTACTTTATTAGTGTCTGTGACTTTTCTTAAAGAAAATAATCTACAGTTTCTTGCAAATTCTCCTCCTTCAACTTCTGTCCAAGTAGACGCATATTTGTAAATTTTAACAATACCTGTTGCTGGGTCTACACTAGCTAATGTTTCTCCTGCTGATGCGTCTTCTGGTCTAGCACTACCTTCTGCTATATAGTCAACTTGAGCTTCAACAATACCTTTTTCTGTTGCAAAATCTGGTCTAATTCCACTTGGTTCTGAAAAATAGTCATCTCTTTCCCAAACGTCGCATCCTCTTGTACCATCTACTGAATAAGAGTTTTGGTCTGCTTCATCTCTTGAAGCATTAGTTATATTTACATATGGTAACAAGAATGTATTTTGTTTACCTGACCCTGATGTCATTCTAAACTCTAATGCTACTGTTTTAGCCATTTGGTTATACATATATCTAAATACGTTTTGAGTCAAAGATATTTTACCATCAGACACCCCTTTAGTTCTTTTTAAAAGTTCTCCTTCTAGGTTTAATAACCCTCCAAAATCTAAGTTCATTTCATTTTTTCTAGCTGTTGTTTTGTTTGTAATAATAGTTCCATTTGTACCTACAACTGTTATTACTTCATCACCAATTTTAAAAGTTTCCCCTCTAAGACAAGCTAACAAAATATATCTTGAAGCTCCATAAGTATTATCATGAACATAGTTATAATCTTCTGCAAATGTAAATGATACTTCTGCTGATGGATCTTCTTCATCTGTTCTTGTAGGTGATATATTATCTCCATTATAAGCTTTATTATATGAAATTCCGTATTGTCCAGAAATCATATTATTTAAACTTAATCCAGTAATTGGTTCTTTTGTTGTAACAAGTATTGTATACAATGCTACTTTTTTTGTCTTGTTTGACATACCTAAAACACTAACAAGTAGCTCGGATGTAGTTCTTCCAACTGTATCTTCTGCTCCTGTAGCTCTTACGTTTGTTATATTTATTGCCATTTATTTCACCTTCCTTTTTTATTAGTTTCTTTTTTCTTATATGTCTTTATTAATAAATAACTTGATGAGAACATATTTCCTTTATTCTCAACATAACTTGAATACATTAGAGGTGCTTCTATATATATTAATTTATTGGATATAACATCATTACCTAATTCATCTTTGTATACAATAGGGTAACTTTTTTGTTTGTTTATAACTCTGTTTAACTCTTGTATTACATAATTATATTTATCTTTATTTTCATCATTTTGTGTAGTTATATCGAAATCAAATCTTCTTATTACAGAATATGTATCAGTAAACTCTAAAGCAGTCCAAGAATAATTTCCAGAAATTCTGACTTTCATATCTATATATAATCTATATATATCTTCAATTTTAAAATCTCTTGTAATCATCTTATTTAATACACAAACTCCATATTCTATTCCATCTTCTATAATTGTGTAATAATCTATTACAATATATGTTTCTTTTAAATTATCTATACTTTTACCTGTAAAATCTTCTGATGATTTATTTATAGGTGGTATATCTCTACTAACATCAAATACATACAATAAATTTTCTTTAAATTTTGATACTCTAACACTATCATTTGATTCTGTATCTGAACTATCTGTCATATAAATATCTTTTATTTCTTTTCTTAAATAGTATAACAATGTTTCTTTTTCTACATCTGAATATTTACTCAACTCAAATCACCTTCCATTAATTTACTAATTTTATTCAGTAAATTATTAATTTCCATTGATATTTCAGATTCAGTTCCAGTTGATACTTTATCTAATACAAAATCTACCATGAAAGGTCTTAATTTACTATCTAGTCCTCTTGGGTGCTTTATAGATAGCTCTCCGTCAATTGCTTGATTTGAAAATCCATAATCATCTATTTCTACATCATATATTATTTCTGAATTAACTTTAGATTTACTAAAAGTATATCCTTTATCTTGTTTTAATCTTTTTTCAAGAGTATTCCAGTATTGATATATTTCAGTAATAAGAGTTTGTGCTAGTGTTGGGTTTTTCAAGTCCTTAGAGATTATATTCATAACTATTTCTCTTGTAACCCCATTATCATAGGCTGTTCTTACTCCTATTAATTGGAATATTTTAGCTACAAGTTCATCTACATATTTTTCTATTTGAGTTTCAAAAGTAACTTTAGCTTTTTCTAATTCAGAAATAAGTCCTTTTAAATCTACTATACCTTTCATATTAAACACCCTTATCCATTAAATATATTTCCAAAAACTTCAATTGTAGTATTAAATATACCACTATTTTTGCTATCTTCAATCTCATATAACTGTCCTTTATATTTTATTTTACATTTTGATAAATCCTCATATGTTACTGGACAATTATTTTTTTTACTTATCTCACCAACACTATTAATTAAATCAGTTTTTAAAAATCTAAATAATACTCTTTTCTTATTTGATATTTTATTATTATAAACAGCATCTACTTTATCTTTTGCTGTTGTAACTGGAAGAATGTATTCATCTTCCTTTGTTATGATATTACACGTTACAGGCATTAAATTTCTTAATTTTTTTAATCCATTTTCATGTGCTTTTCTAAAATTCATAGTATCCTCTTATTTATAACCCATATTCTCTATTGAAATTTGTAATTCCATCATCATTTGAACATTTTTTATTTTCATAATTTAACGCGTTAAAATATTCATTTTTATATATTTCTTTTTTCTTCAATAATACTTGAAGAATTTTTGATGTATCTTCTACTGTAATTTCATCTGTATCATTTTTAATAGTTTTAACCCCAAGATTATCACCTGAAGTTAAATTTTCTATTTGATTTAATACATCTATATATAAAGCTTTCCATTCTTCAGATGTTTTAGTGTAAATATAATTTAAATTACACTTCATAGGGTTTCACCTCTTATTTTTATTTTCCTAATTTAACTTTTTCTTTTATATTCTCTTTTTCTGTTGTACCTTCTTTTTCTTTTGGCTCTACAATACTTGTTCCATTGTTTTTATTCAATGCTCTTAACTCTGCAATTATATCTAATAATAAAATATGATTTAAAATCTCATGATATGCAGGTTTATTTGTATCATCCCATCTATATGTATTTCTTGATAATTCATCTGCTTGATTTTTATATGTTTCATACAATTCTTTTAATTCCTTCATTTATAATCAACTCCTTATATTATTTATTTGTTGGGATTTTATACCCATAATTATTGAAATATATTTATTTTATAAGAGGGTAAGTTAATACTTACCCTCGTTTTAGTATTACCCTCTATAGTAACCATTGATTAATCTTTGAGCATATGCTTCTAGTTTTGCAACTCCTGCGTCTGACATCCATCCTTCTTTACCTGAGTCTGTTTTACCTTTTTCAGATATACAAAGAATGCATCCTCTTTCTCTATGGAACATCATATATTCTTCCTCAAATATTCTTAATTTTGCCCCATCTAAATCTTCCATTTTTTTGAAAGTTTCAAGATTTTTCTTAGTAACTATTCCAATACCTCTTTGTTCAGGGTCTGGATTTACACATCTAAATATTCTTTCAACATCTCCTGCGTCTAAGAATATAATAAAATCTTTTGACATGTTTGCAAAAGGTAGCCAATTTATTCCCATAAAGTTATTTAAAGTAACTCCATTGATAACCATATTATCTTGATTCATAGTATCTTTATAAAGCATACCTAAATTTGTTAATACTCTAGGGTTTATTATTGCCATTATTCCCTTACCTGAATAAGTTTCATATCTTTCTATTAAATCCACACATCCAAAAATGTCATTAACAGATAGAGTAGCTTCTTTTGTTCCTAAATAGTGAGAAGCATGTGTATCTACAACAGTAGAGTCAACAAAATCTGTAATTTTTTCTCCTCTTAACCATCCTACACTTCTTACATAATTATCATCTGAATCTTTTGTTGCTTCTGTAGGTATTTTTGCTTTAAAAGAGTGTCCTGTTATAATTGTAACAAGTTTTGTATTAGGTAAATATTTTTGCATATATACTCTATTAATACCTTCAACTCTTTCAGCATCTTGTTTAGCTAAATCTATTTTAGCATTTCTAGCTTTCAAAACTTCATCTAATGAATGTTCAAATTCCAAAGCATTAAATCCTTCTGATTCTTTCAATACAAAATTGTCATAATCTTTATTAAATTCTATAACATCAGTAGATACTCCACCTTTTGTAAAAAATATGTTAAATTTTTCAACAGGAATATATTGACCATCTATTCTTTCAACTTCTCTCATTTGAGACCCTAAAACAGCATTTAAATTATGTCTGTTTTGTAAATCAATAGCATTTCCTGTTTTTACTGCGTATACTAATTCCTTAGTTTCGTCAGAATACCATTGGTTTCCTAATTTACCAATAGAATGACCATTTATTATAGTAGGCATTTATTCATCATCTCCATTTAATTTCATTTTTTTTTATTTTTATTAAGATTCTAGTGTTTTAGTAGGGTATGCTAAACATACTTTAACTATTTTAAACCCTGATTGCTCTCCTTCATACCAACCTATTTGTTGCACTAAAGTTCCAACACCAGTAGGTACAGTTGCAGTTATTGCACCATCTACTCCTAAATATAATGGGTCTCCGAATTTAGGAGTTCCATCTATTGTAGCGTCTGTTATTACTGCAAATTTATAAATTTCTGAAAAATCTCCTTTTCTAAGTATATCTTCTCTTTTTAATTCATATTTTGCTCCCCACAATTTAGTAGAACCTTGATATATAATACCAACAGCTTTTATAGGTGTACCTGTTTTATTTGTTGCTTTGTATAACTTTCCGTCGTCTTTAACTCCAACTAAACATCCAAGAGGTAAATCTTCTCCTGCTTCTAGTTTATGCCAAGAAGTAAAAAAACTAGCATCTTTATTAGTTACTTTCATTTTATCATCTCCATATTATATTTTTATTTATATGTAATGTTTCTTTTTTAGGTATTCTTGATAATCTTTCTCTTCATTTGACATACCATCTATTTCTTTTTTGACCTCTTTTTCTAAATTTTTATCTTCTGAGAACGCATTTGTTCCTGCTTTTTTAAGTATTTCAAACTGCTGTTTCTCCTTCTCATGATTTGTTGTTAAGTCAATTATTCTGACAGCATTTTTTAATTCGTCTAAAGAATCATATCCTATACCCTTTTCTAAACATTCTATTTTTTCTTTTAAATAAGGTTTTTCACTTTTCATATTTGAAAGACTCATTTTGTATTCTATTTTTTCTTTTTCTGTTTTTTCTGCTAGAATAAGTCTTTCTTTTTCTTGTAATTCGTTTCTTAATTTTTGAATTTCAGATTCTATTTTTTCTTTTTCATTTTGTTCTTGTAACTGTTTTTGAATCTGTTCTAATTCATCTTTATTTATATTTTCTTTATTTTTTAAAGCTTCTTCAATAAGTTTAAACTGTTGTTTTAAAGCTTCAAATTCTGATTTATTAGTTTCAAATAAAGTTTTATAATCTAAATTTTCTTTAGGGTCTTTAGTATCTGTCAATTCTTCTTTTTTACTCTCAGGATTTTTTGTACTAGATTCTTCTTCACTTATATTATGTTCATTTTTAACTTTTTTGTCATCTTTTTTTTCATAATCTTCAATATTTTTAGTTTTATCTTCTGGTTTTAAATTTTGTGCTTCTTGTAAAAATTTAATTTCTTCTGGCGTTAAAGCCTCGCCTTTTGCTTGTTTTACTAACAATTCTTCAATAATCATTATACTTTACCTCCTTTTTCAACTTTATCTATTTCTTCTTCAGTATTATTTACATTGTTATCTTTATTTATTGAAAACTCTTTATTTTTTGATAATAACTCTTCTTGAGTCTCTTTGATATATCTATCTATTTGTTCTTCACTATACCCTCGCTCTCTTAATAAAGATTGAATAGTAGCTGTTCCATTAGATATAATTAACTGTTCATACAATGCTTTATCATAAGGTGATACTTTTATTATATGTACAGGCTTTTTGAAAGAGTATCCAACATCATATTTTTCTTCATATAAACCATTTCTTTTTAATACATTCTTAAAAAAAGGTTTAAAAGCTTCAACAATATTATTTATATACATTTCAATTTTTTGTTCCATTCTTGAGTTTAATTGCTGAAAAACTTTTGAACTATCAGAAGAACCTACTGTTTTCAATAAAGATGGACTTGTAATACCTACTGTGTCATACAAATCATCTCTAACTGTTTGAAATTCATCAAATATTGATTTTAAATTATTATTAATTTGAAAATCTAAAATTTTAGCTTGACGGTCTGAATAAGAACTGCTATCTTCTGCTGGTTTTGTTTCTGCATATAGAATAGACCCTATAGTTCCATTTCCACCTTTTGTAAATTTACCATCTATAATAACCCATTTAGGGAACCCTAATTGTCTATTTGTTGCTCTTAAATCAGATGTTATTTGGTCTAAATGTAAACATTTATCTATATAATCATCGGCTGGTATAATACTAAATTTTTCACCATTTTTTTTAAATGAAGGTATATGAATTATTGCAAAGTCTTGTGTATCTTCTATTGAATTCATTATTGTACTTTTTTCAAGTTTTGTATTTCCTTTATCATCTACAATTATTTCACCTGTTGTTGTATTAAACAAAGGTTCAATAATTGTGATTTTACCCTTTTCAAAAATCCATATTTTTTCATATTGTTTTGTATTTAAAATATCTCCTGTTTGATAATTTAATATTTCTTTTGTTTTCCATTCTTTATAAATATATGCTTGAGGTTTATCAAATTCATCTAATAATATTTTAGTTATATTTTCTGAATTTAATAACTTCAAATTTGGAATAGTACTTTCTTTACTTTCATAATATTTATAAAAAAAACAATCTCCTTTTGATTCTAAAATATCATATATTTGGTCATTTAAAGTCTCCCAACCTATATTTGTCATTAATTTTTTTAATAACTGTCTTTTTTTATCTTGTTTGGACTTACTTCCTTCAATTTCTTTTAACTCTAAATTAGGACAATAAGACACAAATTTCTTTATACATTTATCCATAAAATTAAATGTAACATATAATTTTTTCATTTGTTCATCTGTAATTGTCAAATCTGCGTCTGACATATACCATTTGTTTTTATAATGTTCAAATGAATTACCATTTCTTAAATCAGAAATAGTTTTTATAGCACATATTCTATCTGATTCTGTTTCATATTTTGAATTTAAAGTGTTTTTATACGTATTTAAATATATTGACATTCTATAACCCTGCTACTTGAAATATGGACAAATATATCCAAATCCAAGAATATTACTGCTTCAACCTGCATACTTTCACCTTAGCTACTCATAGTTTTTTGTACAGTCCACAGTCGTAAATTCCTGACTAGCCATCAGTACATATATACATTTGCTTTTATTATGCAATTTTGTATATTTTATTATCTCTTAAATTTATACTTGCATTCAAATCTCTGTCAATTATTAAACCACATTTACTACATACATAAACTCTATCTGAAAGATTTAAGCTATGTTTTATATTCCCACATTGACTACAAGTTTTACTACTTGCATAAAATCTATTTGATAATCTAACTTCTATATTGCTTTGATGACATTTATTTATTAGTTTATATCTAAATTCATAAAATTTTTGTTCAGATATAGCTTTTGATAAATGTCTATTTTTCATCATTCCTGATACATTTAAATCTTCTATATTAATATATTCTGGCTTGGTTTTTACCAGTTCATTAATAATCTTATTCAAATAATCAGTTCTGATATTATTAAGTCTATTATGAAGTTTTTGTACTTTTAGCACTTGTTTTTTAATATTTTGTCTAGTAGCAATCCCTCCTTTTAATTTATTTTGTTTTTTCAAACTCTCATATTTCCTAGAAAGTTTTCTTTGTTGTCTTTTTAAAGATTTTTTAAGTTTTTTAATTTTATGTGTTTTGTTGATGTTTTTAAAAACTCTCTTATCTGATATAGTAGCAAATTCTTTTATACCTAAATCTACTCCTATTCCATCAGAATATGGTAGATTATTTTCTTTTAAATATTCTTCTACCAAAACTGAAATATAGTATCTATCACACTTTTTAGTTATAGTTCCACTTTTAATAATAGAATTAATAGGTAGATAACCATATTCTTTTAATCTTACAAATCCTAATGTTGGAATTTTTATTCTATGTCTTTCTAATATAAAATCAGTTTTATTATTTTTAGGAAAATATATTCCAATATTAGATTTATTTTTCTTTTTAAATTTAGGAAATCTAGTTTCTTTTTTAAAAAATTTTTTAAATGCTGTTTCACCATTCATTATTGATTGTTTAACAGCTTTAGATGATACATCTTTTATCCATAAATAATCTTGGTTATTAGGTATAAAATTATTATTAAGCCATTTAGAAAAAGTCATCCCAGAAACAAAACTACCTTCATTTTTATAAATTTCTTGGTTGTGAGCAATGTAGAAGTTATATATAAATCTGCATACGCCAATGGTTTGATTAATTTTGTTTATTTGTTCTTCTGTAGGTTTAATTTCAATTTTATATGACTTTAACATAATAAATCTCCTTCTTTTATTTAGATATTCTATAAGTTGTTAATTTACCTTAAATTTATAAATTTTATATTTTTTTTAATAACCAAATTATTATATAGTTATCTAATATTGACAAATTTAACACTTACAGTTTATTAACTCCTAACAGTACATAATCCATCTATCTAAGACATCCTCATCTTCCAGTTGAATATTACTTGGAATTGATAAGTCTTTAAATTTTGATGTTCTAATTTTCCATTTATTATATCCATCATCTGCTATTTTTCTTTTTATTTCTGCTTCTCTAGCTTCTTGTAAACATCTATTGAATAGTGCAAGACTATTCATATGGTCATCAGAACAATCAGCAGAATCAGGAGCATAATATCTAGTTATAATAGAATCTTTTTTTCCTGACTCTTTAATCATATATAACATCTCCTCAATAAGTTTTTCAGAACTCCAATTTTCAAATTCTTTTAATAAAGATATATTACCAGAAAATATAGAATTTTCTAAAGTAGTAAACAATATAGGTTTTGTATACTGGTTATAACTATATGGTATTATTACTGTATTAATTTTTAACAATTTTATATTTTCATATATTTGTTGAATTATAGTCCATCCACCTTGCCCTGTTGCGTCAATACAAAGCATATCTAACTGCTCTTTTTTACAATCTAATGCAACCTCCTCAGCAAATTGTTTTATTGAGAGTCTCTTACCCTCTTTATTATAAGTTTTCATATTACTAACACTTGATATATAAGTGTCGTTTCTGTATTCGTTTGTTCCTATTGTTAAAACTTTATAGTCTTTTTTACAAGCAACGTCTAAACCTCCAACTTTATATTTAAATTTATCATTTAGGAAGGTATTTTTTAATTTTTCTTGCAACTCATTTAATAATATATTTGAATTTTCTAATAATTCTCTATTTATAAATTTACCATTTAAATCCATAAAATTCATATGATAGTTCCACTGAATAAACGCAGATTTTAATCCATTTTTTCTAACTCTTGATTGATAACTTATCCAATAAGCTTCTGCTAAATCTTTATTTACCAGTAATCTCATATCATATATATCAAAAACAGTATATATAATATTTTTTATTTCTTTACTCATATAACTTACATGAAGTAAAGAAGATGAATCTTGGTTTGGAACTCCAAAATATAATTCTATACCTGCTGTTGAAGTAGAAAATGGAGAAATAGAAGTTTCAAACAAGTCATTTTTTATTAATCCTGCTTCGTCAATTATCATAAAATGAGATGTCAATGAGTCTTGCTGTTTACTACATGTAATTGCAAAACATTGTGCATATGGTATTATTTCACCATTTGGAAACTGTTTATCTATTTCTATTTTATTTGAATTATCTGCTAATTTAGGTAAATCTTTTTTTAACAATAATTTACCATTACTAAACTCTGAATTATGTAATTCTACTGCTTTATATATATTAGTTTTACATTCTTTGAAAAGTTTTGTAACATTATCATCTTCATTTGAGCCAAGTATAACATTATATCTCTCAATTACAATATCTTTAAACTGTGGCACAAAAACTAATACAAATGGCAATAATAATTTTATAACTTCTGATTTACCTCCTTGTCTTCCCCAAGCATTAGCAAATTTATCTGATTGACCATGAACAGCTATATATATGTATTTTAAAAATGCACCTAGCTGATAAGGAAATAAAGGATTAGATTTAAATTTACCAGTTTTTTTATCTCTCTGTCTTCTACAATAATTAACATATTTTACTCCTAACCTTAATAATGGACTTGATGCTACTGGTATTCCTACCCATTTATTATCTGTTGTTTTTCTAGCGTTAATATAAATAGGCTGTAAACCAGTATCACTAGAAACATGAAATAATACTTCTGAAATTTTATCATAAAAAATTGTATTATTATTAGACATTATTTATTACCCTCAGAGGTTTTTCCACCTAATTCTTTTATATTAAAATTTGTTAAATCTATTATTTTTTCAGAAGCTTTATCTAAGTTATCCATACTGTTAGTAAGTACTTCATTTTCATCTATATTCTCACAAGTCATATCTATATTTTTAGTCAAATTATCAGTAACTTTGATTAACTCTCTTAATTCGTGTCTTAACTTTAACCTGAATTCTAAATCATTTCCTGCTAAAATTAAATCAACTGCATTGGAATCTTTAAGCATTTGCAATTCTTCCAACATAACCTTTTTTTGTTCATCTGTATTTATCGATATACTCTCGAGATAAGTTTTTTTACATTTTGTAAAATAATCTTCATATTCTTGAGGTAAATCACTGTTTAAAATATCTTGCAATTCATCTATTTCAATTTCTATTCCCCAATTTATTTTAAGCTTTTCTCTAATTAAAACTACATTATAATTTTTTGCTCTATATTCTAGTATTCTTTTTATAGTTTCCTCATCTGTATTTAAAATAGTATATCCCTTTTTTATTCCATTAATTTTATTTTCTTTTTCAGCAATCTCTTTTTCAAATCTTTTTTTAAGTTCAATTATATCATTATTGAATTTTTCTGCTAAACCTTTGGCTTCCATCCATTTTTCATATAGTTGATGTTTTGAAAAATTATCAACAGGATTTTTAGCTATTTTTTTAGTAACATCTCTTTCTTCTGTTTTTTTAATTGTTGTTTTTTTTGCAACAGTTGATTTTTTATCTTTTGATAATCCCAATTTCATATTTACTCACCTAATCCTATACTTCTGTTAAACTCATCAAAACTTTTTATAGGGTCAAGTCCTGACTCTTCCCATATATTATACGCCATTGACCTAACAAAACTATAAGTATAATTTTGAAAATGTTTTGGGAAATTTAAATATTTTATAAGTTTTGATTTTATTTGGTCTTGAGATAATATATTTTTTCTTACTCCTCTATTATTTATTAAATTGGATGTTAATTTATTTGTAAATTTTTCAAATGGGATTTTAACAATTTTAGTATAATTAAAATGGTAATCATATACATCACGTTCTTTAACACTAAGTTTAGATTTATAATATGATATTGTTCCTAATGATACCATACATTTTTTATTTGTAAATTTTTCATATTGAAACATTCCTGTCTCATTCATAAAAGTTTCGTCACTCCACAATTCTCTATCAGATACCTTATAACCGTCATTAGTTACGTATCTGTCTAATAAATATTGTTTAAATTGTTTTTGTGTCATTTTAAGTTTTCGACTCATAATACGTAACACCTCTCAAAATGCTTATCTATATAATAGAACATAGAAAATAGATATAAGTAAAGGAGTAAAACTTTTATCATATTTCCTATATTCAATAATATAGATAAAATTTATTCGTACTCTATATTCTTATTATGTCATTTTATTAAAATTATGAGCTATGATTTTTGTCTTTTTTTAAAATTTTTTACGTATAATGAAGTGTACAGGGTTTAAAATAAAAAGAAATGGTGATGAAATGTGCAAACAAAAACAAAATGAATTGATAACAGATATAGATTTCTATAAAAAATTAATAATTTCTGATGCTAAATTTAGAAGTATGATTAAATACATAATAGAAGTTGATAACATATATGATTTAGATTTCATAGCAAATGAAGTATTATTTACTTGTTTAAACAAATCTTTATACCCATCAAAAGCTTTAATATTTAATGTATTAATGTCTATAAGTAGACAAACTACAAAAAATACTACTGTAGCTTTAGATGATAACTTTAATTTAAATTATGAGTCTGATTTAGATGGTAAAATATTTTGCGAGGAATTATTAAATAGACTTAAAGAACATGATATAAATTTATATAATTTAGTTTATTTTAAATATATATTAGGATATTCCATTTCATACATTGCAAAAAAAGAAAAAACAAATAGATGGACAATAGGTAAAGATTTAAAAAAAGCTTTAGAGTTCCTAAAAAAACAAAACTAGAGGATTACGCCTCTAGTTTTTCTTCAATTTTAATCTTTATTTTTTTCTTTTTTATCTAATTTTTCTATAACCATATTTGAAATATAATCTCTTAATTGTTCATCACTTCTCATAGCATTTTCTATGATAGTTGCTAATAAAGTATAATTTTCAGGTGTTCCATTTTCTTTTATAATCTTAGCTAAATCTAAAGGAACTTTCATGCCTGCCACATTTACATAAATCGTTTCTTGTCACCTCCTCCAAATCTTGTAACTTCTTGATTTTTATTCTCTTCTACTTTTTCAACATTATTAGAAACTTCTTGTTGTACTGTTTGTTGATTAGTATTATTAGGAACTCCATACAATCTTTTTTCTATTTGCTCTTGTATTAATTGTTTTTTATTAACTTCTCTCTTTTTTATTACCTCAGCATAAACCTCAAATCCCATATCAAAATCCTCTTTAGGTATACCATAAACATCTCTAATATAATTATATAACATGTCAGTAGTAGATATTTGATTTGCAGTATTTACATTGTTTTGAGATATTGGAACTTTATTAAATCCTTCTAATTGTCTTTTGTATTCTTCAAATTGTTGTAATTGTGTAGGGTCAATTGTGTTTATATTTACATTTGTTCCTGCTCCTGCTAGGAATTTACCAGTCATACTAGGAAATCCTCCACCCATATTACCGAACCCACTGAATCCCCCAAATAAATTACTCATATCTTCTCACCTTTTTTTTAAATTTTTTGGCTAAAAAATCGTTTATAAATGTTAGATGAATATTTATTCATACAACTACTTCCAAATCATTTTTGAAGACATTATTTTAAAATATTCATTCATTTTAATGTATTTAAAAATGATTAAAAGGGAGAGAATCCTCCCTCCCTTTTTTAACCCTGATTAAGATGCAGTTGTTGTACTAGGAGAAAAATTAACTATTGGGTTAGGATAGTACACTGGTGTAGTGCTAGGCATTTTACAAAGGATAGATTCAAATCCTTGAGCCATCATCATTCTAGTGATTTGGTTTTCGTAATCCATTTTTTGATTTGTAAGTTTGCAACAACATTCTGCATTAGAAGCTATTGAAGCTAGTGCTAAATTAGTTTGAGCATTTGCATTTGATTGTTGTAATCTGTCTTCCCAAATCATATTACCAATTCCTGCAAATTGTTGAGCCTGTCTGTCAGCTAAAGAAGCAAATTGAATTATAGAGTCCTTAGCATTTTGACATCCCTCTCTGTAAAGGTCAAAAGTATCTCTTGATACACAAGTTTTATTGTGGTCATTACATGCTATTCCACCATTTGCCATAGCTCCCATAGCTAAACCTGCAGGTATAGCCCCATTAGCTACATTTCCTGCTCTGTTCCCTGCCCATAAAGCTCCTAACAATCCTAGAATACCTGTAATAGTACCTACTCCTCCAAGTCCAGCTCCTAATCCTATTCCAGTTGAAGCTTCTCCTGAAGTTGCCATGTTTGCAGGTGTTACCTTTTCTACATACTCTCTCATTCCTTCTGCCATAATAAACATCCCCTCTTTTATTTAATATTTACGTAAAATTAATAAAATATAAACTTTTGAAGTTTTAATCAATTATTTATTTATATTATTTTTACGTATGTGGTTCTCACTATTATTATGTCAGTTTATTAAAATTATGAGCTATATATTTTTATATTTTATTTACTTTAAACTACAATAAATACATTATTAGATTATATAACATAATGTATAAAAATTTAATATATAATTATATTATATA
>OLQJ01000261.1_pt1 | contig 39793 bp, 29 predicted proteins | sample 1673231 | NCBI WGS metagenome assembly OLQJ01 (sample SAMEA3136769, study PRJEB25190) | human gut metagenome | biome: human gut; feature: human-associated habitat; material: faeces | place: Austria | collected 2013
GAGAGGCTATTTTATCAAAGATTTTGAGAAATCAGTACGCCGCCAAAGCGCGGAGCGAATCCGACTGGCTCGTGGGCATCAACGGCACACAGGCGTTATCCATCGCCGCCGGACACGGCACGTATTCCGTGGGGCGGGTGCAGACACCAACGTTGGCTATGGTATGTGAACGCTACTGGGAGAACCGCCGCTTTACGTCCGAAGCATTCTGGCAGCTCCATATCGCAACGGACGGTTGCGACGGCGAAGTCGTGAAATTCTCATCCTCCGAGAAATGGAAAGAGAAAGAACCGGCGATGGAACTATATAATAAGGTAAAGGCGGCAGGTTGCGCCACTGTCACGAAAGCCGAGCGCAAGGAGAAGACGGAGGAAACTCCCTTGCTCTACGACCTGACCACGCTCCAGAAAGAAGCCAACGCCAAGCACGGCTTCACGGCGGAACAGACGCTTGAAATCGCGCAGAAACTCTACGAAAAGAAGTTGATAACCTATCCGAGAACGGGAAGCCGCTACATCCCCGAAGACGTGTTTGCCGAAATTCCCAAACTGCTCGCTTTCATCGGCACACAGCCCGAATGGAAAGACAAGGTGCGGGCAAAAGCCGCCCCGACACGCCGCAGCGTGGACGACGGCAAGGTGACAGACCACCATGCCCTGCTCGTCACGGGTGAGAAACCGCTCTTCCTCTCCAAAGAGGACAATACCATCTATCAGATGATTGCCGGGCGCATGGTCGAGGCATTCTCTGAGAAATGCGTCAAGGATGTGACCACTGTCACGGCGGAATGTGCCGGAGTGGAGTTTACCGTAAAAGGCAGCGTCGTGAAGCAAACCGGATGGCGTGCCGTCTATGGCGAGGAAAAAGAGGAAATTACCATCCCCGGCTGGCAGGAAGGCGACACGCTGACACCGAAAGGCTCGTCCATTACCGAAGGAAAGACCAAACCCAAGCCGCTGCATACCGAAGCCACCCTGCTCTCGGCAATGGAAACGGCGGGCAAGGAAATTGAGGACGACGCACTGCGGCAGGCGATGAAGGACTGTGGCATCGGTACTCCCGCCACACGCGCCTCCATCATCGAAACGCTTTTCAAGCGCGGTTACATGGAACGCTGCAAGAAGTCGCTTGTTCCCACCGAAAAAGGACTTGCCCTCAATTCCGTCGTCAAGACGATGCGCATCGCCGATGTTGCCATGACGGGCGAATGGGAAAAGGAGCTGGCGCGTATCGAGCGCGGGGAACTGTCCGACGACACCTTCCGCAAGGAGATAGAGGCGTACACACGTGAGATAACCTCCGAACTGATCTCGTGCGACAAGCTCTTCGGCAGCCGTGACTCCGGCTGCGCGTGTCCCAAGTGTGGCACGGGCAGGATGCGGTTCTACGGCAAGGTGGTACGCTGCGACAACACGGAGTGCGGACTGCCCGTGTTCCGGCTGAAAGCGGGACGCACCCTGTCCGACGATGAAATCAAAGACCTGCTCACCGAAGGGCATACCAAGCTGCTCAAAGGGTTCAAGAGCAAACAGGGCAAGAGTTTCGATGCTGTTGTCGCCTTTGACGGGGAATATAACACGACTTTTGTGTTCCCGGAGGCTAAAAAGGACAAGAAATTTTCAGGACGGAAGAAATAGTATTAACTTTGCCACTTGTTCAGAGTAATGAATTGTTCTTCGATACCGGATTACACTCATACTTTGGATTTAGTGGTGGCACTCGGAGGGATACCGAGTGCCTTTTTCTTCCTTTTTCCAACCGATTATCCCGTTAATTATCAATCCGCTAAATCCAAAGTAATGAACAACAAGAAGAAAAACGAGGGTCAGACCGACTTTTCCTATTACGGTCTGTACCTGCTGGACTATCTCCGCACGAACAAGTTTGAACAGGCTGACGACACCGCTTTCATACGGGAACGGGCCGACCGTGCCGCCGAAACGTATGAGAGGGCACGGCTTGAAGGCTATCCCGCCGATGGTGCGCAGGAACTGGCGATGGACACGCTGCTGCGCGGGCTGCATTATTCCCGTTACGCCATCCTCCGCGAAGTCGTGGAAAACGAGTTTGCCGATGAAGTGCCGGAAGAGAAGCGTGAAGCCTTTGTCCTGAAACTGCTGCCGCTTGTCGGCAACGTGTTCTCCGTCTATGACCTCTCGGATGACAATTTCGCCCTGTCTTCCGATTACGACCTGCTCTACACGGAGCTGACGGGAGCAACCGTCCTTTACTTAGACGAATATGGCGTTTAACCGCAAACAGAAACTGCGGGACAACATCGAGGCGATACGGACGGCATTCATCCTTGACAGGGAAAATAGGACAGCGACAACCGAAGAGCGTGCCATACTTCAAAGGTACTGCGGTTTCGGCGGTCTGAAATGTATCCTCAACCCTGCAAAGGAACTGACGGATGCCGTCCGGTGGGCGAAATCCGACCTCGAACTGTTCGCCCCGACGGTGGAGCTGCACAGGCTTATCCGTGAGAACAGCAAGGACGAAACAGAGTACAAGCGGTTTGTGGATTCGCTGAAAGCGTCCGTGCTGACCGCTTTCTACACCCCCAAAGAGATAACCGACACCATCGCGGACGTGCTGGCAGATTACAGCGTCCGCCCCGCCCGTATGCTCGAACCGTCGGCAGGTGTCGGCGTGTTCGTGGATTCCATGCTGCGGCACAGCCCCAATGCGGATGTGATGGCTTTCGAGAAGGATCTGCTCACGGGTACAATCTTGAGGCATCTCTATCCCGACCAGAAAATGCGCACCTGCGGTTTTGAGAAAATCGAAAGACCGTTCAACAATTATTTCGACTTGGCGGTGTCCAACATTCCGTTCGGTGACATTGCCGTGTTCGACGCGGAGTTTCAGCGGAGCGACTCTTTCGGCAGACGCTCCGCCCAGAAAACCATCCACAACTATTTCTTTCTCAAAGGACTGGATGCCGTGCGTGACGGCGGTATCGTGGCGTTCATCACCTCGCAAGGGGTATTGAATAGCACCAAGACCTCCGTGCGTAACGAGCTGTTCAGTCAGGCCAATCTGGTATCCGCGATACGCCTGCCCAACAACCTGTTCACGGACAACGCGGGCACGGAGGTGGGCAGTGACCTGATTGTCCTGCAAAAGAACCTCAGCAAGAAGGAAATGTCGCAGGACGAGCGGCTGATGACCGTGATACAGACGGACACGAAAACCGCCCTGACCGACAACGCCTATTTCATCCACCACCCGGAACGCATCGTGCATACGATGGCGAAACTTGACACAGACCCCTACGGGAAGCCCGCTATGGTTTATCTGCACGAGGGCAAGGCAGCAGGCATCGCCGGGGATTTGCGCCGTATGCTCGACGAGGATTTCCATTACAGGCTTGCCATGCGCTTGTATTCGGGTTCAATCCGGCAGGCAGGAACGGAAGAAAAAGTTGCCGTTCAAAATAAAGTAGAGCGTCCTGCCATAAAATTGGAAACAGTATCCTCGGCGCAGACGGTGGAAACTCCGACAGAAAAGCCGCAACCCGCAGATGAAAAGCCGGAGATAGAACCGCGCCCGCAATATTCCGCAGGCGTGCAGCTCACCCTGCTTGACCTCTGGGGGATGACGGAAGAGGTCAGCCAACCGAAAACCTCCAAAAAGAAAAAGACGGTGAAAAAGGCAGTTACGGCAAAGTCCACTCCGCCCAAACCGAAAGTCACGGTTACACCGACAGCTCCAACTGCAAAACCCGCAATGGAGAATAAGGAGGTGAAAGCGGAGAACACCGCCAAGCCTGCCGACCCGGACGACATCTATGCCACACTGGACTGGGATACCAATCCTCCCATCAACGGTTTCTATGAAATGATGATGGGTTTGACGCCGGAGCGTAGGAAAGAACTTCGGGAACTGGCAAGGCAGCATAAAGAGAAACAAGTGGCGGAAAAGACGGAAGTGAAAGCCGTGCCGGAAACTTCCCGTGAGCAGCCACGACAGGAGGAAACACAGCCGGAGGCAGTCGCCGCACCTGCCGTTACAGATACCCCATCGGAAGCGGTGGGGACTTTCCTTTTCCCCGACATCGAAGCGGAAAAGCCGAAGGAGGAAGTCGTGGACCTTTCTCCGCGTGCCTACCACCGCACGCCGGAGATGCACCTGCGCGAAGGGTCGCTGGTGGCTGACCGGGGGCGTCATAACATCGGCTACCTGAAAGACATCACGCCATACGGGGCGACATTCCAGCCGCTCGACCTGAAAGGATACCAGAAGGAAAAGGCGTTGTTGTATGTGTCGCTGCGTGACGCCTACGAGCGTCTGTACCGTTATGAATCGCTCCGGCGCGAGGCAAATGTTCCGTGGCGAGAGCATCTGAATACCTGTTACGATGAGTTTGTCATGCGCTACGGCAACCTCAACGCCAAGCAGAACGTGAAGTTAGTGATGATGGATGCGGGCGGGCGCGACATCCTTTCGCTGGAACGGATGGAAAACGGAAAGTTCGTCAAGGCGGACATCTTCGAGCATCCTGTTTCCTTCGCGGTGGAGAGCCATGCCAACGTAGGCTCTCCCGAAGAAGCCCTGTCTGCGTCGCTCAACAAATATGGTACGGTCAATCTCGACTATATGCGGGAGATAACCGACAGCACGGCGGAGGATTTGCTCACTGCCCTGCAAGGGCGCATCTACTACAATCCGCTCGTGACCGGTTACGAAATCAAAGACCGTTTCATCGCCGGAAATGTCATAGAGAAAGCGGAACGCATAGAGGCATGGATGGGTGACAATCCCGAAAATGAGCGTATGCCGGAGGTGAAGCAGGCGTTGGAGGCTCTGAAAGATGCCGAGCCGCAGCGCATCGCCTTCGAGGATCTGGACTTCAATTTCGGGGAACGCTGGATTCCGACGGGTGTCTATGCCGCCTACATGAGCCGGCTGTTCGACACGGAGGTGAAAATCGCCTATTCCGCAAGCATGGACGAGTTTTCGGTGGTGTGCGGCTACCGCACCATGAAAATCACGGACGAGTTTCTGGTGAAGGGGTATTACCGGAACTATGACGGTATGCACCTCCTAAAACACGCCCTGCACAACACCTGCCCTGACATGATGAAGTCCATCGGCAAGGACGAGCATGGCAACGACATCAAGATGCGCGACAGCGAGGGAATACAACTCGCCAACGCCAAGATTGACGAGATACGAAACGGCTTCTCCGAATGGCTCGAAGAGCAGTCGCCGCAGTTCAAGGAGCGGCTTGTGACGATGTATAACCGCAAGTTCAACTGTTTCGTGCGCCCGCGCTACGACGGCTCCCATCAGACCTTTCCCGACCTCAACCTGAAAGGGCTGGCAAGCCGGGGTATCAAGAGCGTCTATCCCTCACAGATGGATTGCGTCTGGATGTTGAAACAGAACGGCGGCGGAATTTGCGACCACGAGGTGGGAACCGGTAAGACGCTGATAATGTGCATCGCCGCGCATGAGATGAAGCGTCTGAATTTGGCACACAAGCCGATGATTATCGGGCTGAAAGCCAACGTTGCGGAGATTGCAGCCACCTATCAGGCGGCATATCCCAACGCACGTATTCTGTACGCTTCGGAGAAGGACTTTTCGACCGCCAACCGTGTGCGCTTCTTCAATAATATAAAGAACAACGACTACGATTGCGTCATCATGTCGCACGACCAGTTCGGCAAGATACCGCAGTCGCCGGAATTGCAGCAGCGCATCCTGCAAGCAGAGCTTGACACGGTGGAGGAAAACCTCGAAGTGCTACGGCAGCAGGGAAAGAACGTGTCGCGGGCGATGCTGAAAGGATTGGAGAAGCGCAAGCACAACCTTGAAGCGAAGCTGGAGAAGGTGGAACACGCCATAAAGTCACGCACGGACGACGTGGTGGATTTCAAGCAGATGGGCATCGACCACATCTTCATAGATGAGAGCCACCAGTTCAAGAATCTGACTTTCAACACGCGCCACGACCGTGTGGCGGGATTGGGAAACAGCGAGGGAAGCCAGAAGGCACTTAACATGCTCTTTGCCATACGCACCATACAGGAGCGCACAGGAAAAGACTTGGGTGCGACCTTCCTCTCCGGCACGACTATCAGCAACTCACTGACTGAATTGTACCTGCTGTTCAAGTACCTGCGCCCGAAGGAGCTGGAACGGCAGGACATAAGGTGTTTCGACGCTTGGGCGGCGATATTTGCCAAGAAGACGACGGATTTTGAATTTAACGTGACGAACAATGTGGTCCAGAAGGAGCGTTTCCGCTACTTCATCAAAGTGCCGGAGCTTGCCGCCTTCTATAATGAAATCACGGACTACCGCACGGCGGAGGATGTGGGCGTTGACCGTCCTGCCAAGAACGAGATACTGCACCATATACCGCCCACGCCGGAACAGGAGGACTTCATACAGAAACTGATGCAGTTCGCCAAGACGGGCGATGCCACCTTGTTGGGCAGGCTGCCGCTTTCGGAAACGGAAGAAAAGGCGAAGATGCTCATCGCCACGGACTATGCCCGGAAAATGGCACTCGACATGCGCATGATAGACCCGAATTACGAAGATCATCCCGACAACAAAGCGAGTCACTGTGCCAAGATGATCGCGGAGTATTATCAAAAATACGACGCCCAGAAAGGCACGCAGTTCGTTTTCTCTGATTTGGGGACATACCAGCCGGGCGACGGGTGGAACGTCTATTCGGAAATCAAGCGCAAACTGACGGAGGACTACGGTATACCGCCAAGCGAGGTGCGCTTCATTCAGGAGTGCAAGACCGACAAGGCGCGGAAGGCGGTGATAGACGCCATGAACGCCGGGACGGTGCGTGTGCTGTTCGGCTCTACCTCTATGCTCGGAACGGGTGTGAACGCCCAGAAACGGTGTGTGGCTATCCATCATCTCGATACGCCGTGGCGACCGTCCGACTTGCAACAGCGTGACGGACGCGGAGTTAGGGCAGGTAATGAGATTGCCAAACATTTCGCCGGGAACAACGTGGATGTAATCATCTACGCGGTGGAGAAGTCACTGGACAGCTACAAGTTCAACCTCCTGCACTGCAAGCAGACTTTCATAAGCCAGCTCAAAAGCGGTGCGATGGGTGCGCGTACCATCGACGAGGGGGCAATGGACGAAAAATCGGGCATGAATTTCTCGGAATACATGGCGTTGCTCTCCGGCAATACCGACCTGTTGGACAAGGCGAAACTGGAAAAGCGGATCGCATCGCTCGAAGGGGAACGCAAGTCGTTCAACAAGGGCAAGCGTGATTCGGAGTTCAAGCTGGAGTCAAAGACCGGCGAGTTGCGCAACAACACGGCTTTCATAGATGCCATGACGGAGGACTGGAACCGCTTCCTGTCGGTGGTGCAGACCGACAAGGAGGGCAACCGCCTTAATATAATAAAGGTGGACGGAGTGGATTCCGCCGATGAGAAGGTCATCGGAAAGCGTTTGCAGGAGATAGCCAAGAATGCCACGACCGGAGGGTTGTACACGCAGGTCGGTGAACTTTACGGTTTTCCGATAAAGGTGGTGAGCGAAAGGATACTCAAAGAGGGATTGGAGTTCACCGACAACCGCTTCGTGGTCGAGGGGAACTACAAGTACACCTACAACAACGGGCATCTGGCGATGGCTGACCCGTTGGCCGCCGCCCGCAACTTCCTCAACGCGATGGAGAGGATACCCTCCATCATCGACCAGTACAAGGCGAAGAACGAGGTGCTGGAGATGGAGATACCGCAGTTACAGGAGATAGCGGGTAAGGTGTGGAAGAAGGAGGACGAGCTGAAGCAGTTGAAGTCCGAACTTGCCGCCCTTGACCGAAAAATTCAGCTGGAGCTTGCGCCACCCACGCCCGAAGTCGCAGAAAAGGAGAATGAAGGGCAACAGCTCAAGCCGGAAGCGGAAGATGTGAGGAACAGGCAGGCGCAATATCCCGAAAATGCACCGCCGCAGATACGCAGTCCGGCGGATAGTATCGTTGCCAACCATGTCATAATCGGGCGTCCGGGACTGTATGCCAAGGAGGAAACCCGGTCCAAAGGATTGAAAATATAACCTAAGGAATTTTATCTGAAGTATTAATAAGGGCTATCCCAAAAGGTCTAAAAGTAAATTTTATCCTTTCTGCAAGTATCTATAGGATGGCAACTGCATTTTTTTCTTTTTGGGCAGCCCTTATTAAAATTTATTCTTATTTTAGGTTATATACATTCATGTCCATTTATGTAAAAAATTCCTGCTGACCTTGTTTATGTCTTGTCAGTCACCATTTGCAAAACCATATTTGACCCTCAAAGAGGCTGAATTTGATAAGTAACTTGCTACATACTCATAATAAGGAGCTAAATAGAACACGAATGGGAAATACACAAATGCTAAACTAAAGAAGATATTGGCCAAAATAAACGCTATACCGAGAGAGAAACTTGATTTTTCAACTTCCTAAAACGGTGTTGTTCAAACATTTCTACTTATTTGTACTTGCCAGTTGAACCTACGCTTCCCTAATAAAATGTCTATGGTAAAAAGTTAAAAAATCCTCCCACTTTTGTTAGATATATTTTTTTGTGTAATTTTGTAATCGTTATGCGGCAGTAATAATATACATATTAATACGAGTTAGTAATCCTGTAGTTCTCATATGCTACGAGGAGGTATTAAAAGGTGCGTTTCGACAATGCATCTACTGTAGTATATTATTGCTTAATCCAAATGAATATTATAAATTTAGGAATTCTTGCTCACATTGATGCAGGAAAAACTTCCGTAACCGAGAATCTGCTGTTTGCCAGTGGAGCAACGGAAAAGTGCGGCCGTGTGGATAATGGTGACACCATAACGGACTCTATGGATATAGAGAAACGTAGAGGAATTACTGTCCGGGCTTCTACGACATCTATTATCTGGAATGGAGTGAAATGCAATATCATTGACACTCCGGGACACATGGATTTTATTGCGGAAGTGGAGCGGACATTCAAAATGCTTGATGGAGCAGTCCTCATCTTATCCGCAAAGGAAGGCATACAAGCGCAGACAAAGTTGCTGTTCAGTACTTTACAAAAGCTGCAAATCCCGACAATTATATTTATCAATAAGATTGACCGTGCCGGTGTGAATTTGGAGCGTTTGTATATGGATATAAAAACAAATCTGTCGCAAGATGTCCTGTTTATGCAAACTGTTGTCGATGGATCGGTTTATCCGGTTTGCTCCCAAACATATATAAAGGAAGAATACAAAGAATTTGTATGCAACCATGACGACGATATATTAGAACGATATTTGGCGGATAGCGAAATTTCACCGGCTGATTATTGGAATACGATAATCGCTCTTGTGGCAAAAGCCAAAGTCTATCCGGTGCTACATGGATCAGCAATGTTCAATATCGGTATCAATGAGTTGTTGGACGCCATTTCTTCTTTTATACTTCCTCCGGCATCAGTCTCAAACAGACTTTCAGCTTATCTCTATAAGATAGAGCATGACCCCAAAGGGCATAAAAGAAGTTTTCTTAAAATAATTGACGGAAGTCTGAGACTTCGAGACGTTGTAAGAATCAACGATTCGGAAAAATTCATCAAGATTAAAAATCTAAAGACTATTTATCAGGGCAGAGAGATAAATGTTGATGAAGTGGGTGCCAATGATATCGCGATTGTAGAAGATATAGAAGATTTTCGAATCGGAGATTATTTAGGTGCTAAACCTTGTTTGATTCAAGGATTATCTCATCAGCATCCCGCTCTCAAATCCTCCGTCCGGCCAAATAAGCCCGAAGAGAGAAGCAAGGTGATATCCGCTCTGAATACATTGTGGATTGAAGACCCGTCTTTGTCCTTTTCCATAAACTCATATAGTGATGAATTGGAAATCTCGTTATATGGTTTGACCCAAAAGGAAATCATACAGACATTGCTGGAAGAACGATTTTCCGTAAAGGTCCATTTTGATGAGATCAAGACTATCTACAAAGAACGACCTATAAAAAAGGTCAATAAGATTATTCAGATCGAAGTACCACCCAACCCTTACTGGGCCACAATAGGGCTGACTCTTGAACCCTTACCGTTAGGGGCAGGGTTGCAAATCGAAAGTGACATCTCCTATGGTTATCTGAACCATTCTTTTCAAAATGCCGTTTTTGAAGGGATTCGTATGTCTTGCCAATCTGGTTTACATGGATGGGAAGTGACAGATCTGAAAGTAACTTTTACTCAAGCCGAGTATTATAGCCCGGTAAGTACACCTGCTGATTTCAGACAGCTGACCCCTTATGTCTTCAGGCTGGCTTTGCAACAGTCAGGTGTGGACATTCTCGAACCGATGCTCTGTTTTGAGTTGCAGATACCCCAAGTAGCGAGTTCCAAAGCTATTACAGATTTGCAAAAACTGATGTCTGAGATTGAAGACATCAGTTGTAATAATGAGTGGTGTCATATTAAAGGGAAAGTTCCATTAAATACAAGTAAAGACTATGCCTCAGAAGTAAGTTCGTACACTAAGGGCTTAGGCATTTTTATGGTTAAGCCATGTGGGTATCAAATAACAAAAGACGGTTATTCTGATAATATCCGCATGAACGAAAAAGATAAACTTTTATTCATGTTCCAAAAATCAATGTCATTAAAATAATGGAGCGGTCAGGAAATTTCTATAAGGCAATACGGTTGGGATATATACTTATCTCCATTCTTATCGGATGTATGGCATATAATAGCCTCTATGAATGGCAGGAGATAGAAGCATTAGAACTTGGCAATAAAAAAATAGACGAGCTCCGAAAAGAAATAAACAATATCAATATTCAAATGATAAAATTTTCTCTATTGGGTGAAACAATACTGGAATGGAACGATAAAGATATCGAGCATTACCATGCACGGCGTATGGCAATGGACAGTATGCTCTGCCGTTTCAAGGCCACCTATCCAGCAGAGCGCATCGATAGTGTGCGCAGTCTTTTAGAGGATAAGGAACGACAGATGTTCCAGATAGTCCGGTTAATGGATGAACAACAATCTATTAACAAGAAGATAGCCAATCAAATTCCGGTTATTGTACAGAAAAGTGTGCAGGAACAGTCCAAAAAGCCAAAACGAAAAGGTTTCTTAGGCATATTCGGCAAAAAAAAGGAAGTAACTCCAGCAGTATCAACCACTATCCTTCATTCGGTCAATAGAAACGTAATCAGCGAACAGAAAGTGCAGGATCGCCAATTGTCGGAACAAGCCGACAGCCTTGCAGCTCGTAATGCAGAACTTAACAGACAACTGCAAGAATTGATTTGCCAAATAGAAGAAAAGGTACAAACCGAACTGCAAAGCCGGGAAAACGAAATAGTTGCCATGCGTGAAAAGTCATTTATGCAAGTAGGCGGTTTAATGGGATTCGTTCTTCTATTGTTGTTAATTTCCTACATCATCATACATCGTGATGCAAAAAGCATTAAACAATACAAGCACAAGACAACTGATTTGATAAGGCAACTGGAACAATCCGTACAACGGAACGAGGCACTGATAACGTCAAGGAAGAAGGCGGTACATACTATCACCCATGAACTGCGCACACCGCTGACAGCAATAACAGGCTATGCCGGACTGATACGGAAAGAACAGTGTGAGGATAAGTCCGGGCAGTATATCCAAAACATACTGCAATCCTCCGACCGTATGCGGGATATGCTTAACACTTTGCTTGACTTCTTCCGCCTGGACAACGGCAAGGAACAGCCCCGTCTGTCACCCTGCCGGATTTCAGCAATCACGCACACACTTGAAACGGAGTTCATGCCTGTTGCCGTGAACAAAGGGCTGTCCTTGTCCGTGAAGACTGGACACGATGCCATTGTATTGACCGACAAAGAGCGAATAATACAAATCGGGAATAACCTGCTGTCAAACGCTGTCAAGTTCACAGAAGAAGGCGGTGTTTCTTTGATTACTGAATATGATAATGGAGTTCTGACACTGGTCGTTGAAGATACAGGTACAGGCATGACAGAAGAGGAACAGAAACAAGCGTTCGGTGCGTTTGAACGTCTATCAAATGCCGCCGCAAAGGAGGGTTTCGGGCTTGGGCTTGCCATAATGCGTAATATTGTGTCGATGCTTGGCGGAACAATCCGTTTAGACAGCAAGAAAGGGAAAGGCAGTCGTTTCACAGTTGAAATTTCTATGCAGGAAGCTGAAGAACAGCTTGGATATACAAGCAATACACCTGTTTATCATAACAATAAATTCCATGATGTTGTCGCCATTGACAATGATGAGGTATTACTTCTGATGCTGAAAGAGATGTATTCCCAAGAAGGAATACACTGCGACACTTGCACCGATGCTGCGGCACTGATGGAAATGATACGCCAGAAAGAATACAGCCTGTTGCTGACAGACTTGAATATGCCCGATATAAACGGTTTCGAATTGCTGGAACTGTTGCGTTCGTCCAACGTGGGCAATTCACCAACAATCCCGGTGGTTGTGGCAACCGCTTCGGGCAGTTGTAACAAAGGGGAACTATTGGCAAAAGGCTTTGCCGGATGCCTGTTCAAACCGTTCTCCATATCGGAACTGATGGAGGTTTCCGACAGGTGTGCCATAAAAGCGACACCGGACGGGAAACCGGACTTTTCCGCCTTATTGTCCTATGGCAATGAAGCCGTCATGCTGGAAAAGTTGATAACTGAAACAGAAAAGGAAATGCAGGCGGTACGGGATGCAGCAAAAGAAAAAGACCTGCAAAAGCTGGATTCCCTGATCCACCACCTGCGCAGTTCGTGGGAGGTGCTCCGTGCCGACCAACCGCTGAATGTACTTTACGGATTGCTTCGTGGCGATGCTCTCCCGGATGGTGAAGCGTTAAGCCATGCCGTGACTGCCGTGCTGGATAAGGGAGTGGAAATAATACGGTTGGCAGAAGAGGAAAGGAGAAAATACGAAGATGAATAAGACAAAAATAATTGTGGTGGAAGACAACATCGTGTATTGCGAATATGTCTGCAATATGCTGTCACGGGAGGGCTACCGCAATATGAAGGCTTACCACCTCTCAACCGCGAAGAAACATCTGCAACAGGCAACAGATAATGATATCGTGGTTGCCGACCTGCGTCTGCCTGACGGCAGTGGCATAGACCTTTTGTGCTGGATGCGAAAGGAGGGAAAGATGCAGCCCTTCATCATTATGACCGACTACGCCGAAGTTAATACCGCCGTGGAAAGCATGAAACTCGGCTCGATAGACTATATTCCCAAACAGCTTGTGGAGGATAAACTTGTCCCCCTGATCCGTTCCATACTGAAAGAACGTCAGGCAGGACAACGCCGTATGCCTATATTCGCCCGTGAAGGTTCCGCCTTTCAGAAAATCATGCACCGCATAAGGCTGGTAGCCGCCACCGATATGAGCGTGATGATATTTGGTGAGAACGGCACGGGCAAGGAGCATATTGCCCACCTGTTGCATGACAAGAGCAAACGTGCAGGCAAGCCATTTGTGGCGGTGGACTGCGGTTCACTCTCCAAAGAGCTTGCACCGTCGGCTTTCTTCGGACACGTCAAAGGTGCATTTACAGGTGCGGACAATGCCAAGAAAGGATATTTCCATGAGGCGGAAGGCGGCACGTTGTTTCTGGACGAGGTAGGAAACCTCGCGTTGGAAACCCAACAGATGTTGCTCCGTGCCATACAGGAGAGGCGGTATCGCCCGGTCGGAGACAAGGCAGACCGGAATTTCAATGTCCGCATCATCGCTGCTACCAATGAAGATTTGGAGGTATCGGTGAATGAAAAGCGTTTTCGGCAGGATCTTCTGTACCGCCTGCACGACTTCGGGATAACCGTTCCTCCGTTGCGTGACTGTCAAGAAGACATTATGCCGCTGGCAGAGTTCTTCCGTGATATGGCAAACAGAGAGCTGGAGTGTAGCGTGAGCGGGTTCAGTTCCGAAGCACGTAAAGCGTTGCTGACACACGCATGGCCGGGCAACGTGCGGGAACTTCGGCAGAAAGTTATGGGTGCTGTATTGCAGGCGCAGGAAGGTGTTGTCATGAAAGAGCATCTGGAACTTGCCGTGACGAAACCGACCTCTACTGTCAGCTTCGCCTTGCGCAATGACGCGGAGGATAAGGAGCGGATATTGCGTGCGTTGAAACAGGCAAACGGCAACCGGAGTGTCGCCGCAGAACTGCTCGGCATAGGCAGGACAACACTATACAGCAAACTTGAAGAGTATGGACTTAAATATAAATTCAAGCAATCATAGCCCGTAATTCACTGAATTTGGCTATCTTTGCATAACATTTGAGAAAAACGGCGATTGGCAGGAGCTTTTCGCCGCCAACATATAGGATAAGACCGCAAGGCGTTTCAAGCGAAAATCTGGTAAATTGGAACTACGGAGACGATTGCGTGATGCTTATGCTATGCTTACGCATAGCGTGCATTCACGTACTCTCCGTAAAGGCTTTACCAGAGCCATCGCTTGAAGGTAGTGTGAATTGCACGCTACTTTTTTACCCTTGCCTAACGAAAGGAAACGATTATGGGTAAAGTTCAGATTCTCGCCGTACTGACGATGGACGGATGTCTTTCTTCAGAGTTATATGATAAAGCACATCAGGATTTGTGCCTTGACCGTTGCGGTCTTGATGAAATCAGGAAGAAAGCCTTTTACCGTGTGACACCGGACTATTCCATTTCAATGCTGCACGAATGGAGAAAAGACTGCACAAACATCCGTTACCTCGCGGAAGCCACACCGGACACGGCAGACTATATAAACGGACTGCTGCGGATGCACGCTGTGGATGAAATCATACTATACACCGTTCCTTTCATATCCGGAAGCGGACGACATTTTTTTAAGTCGGCTCTGCCAGAGCAACACTGGACGCTTTCCTCTTTGAAAAGCTATCCCAACGGTGTATGTCGCATTATCTATATCCTTGATAAAAAAGCAAGATAGCCAAAATGTGCGGCAAGCATACATTTCTATTTTCAGGAATAGAATAAATGTTCCGATTACAAACAATTTAAGTCGGAGATAATTTGTCCTTGTGAAAAAATACTGAATTTTATACCTCTGAAATCCAGCACTTTGTAAAATTGAGTGTTGGATTTTTTATTTTCTGCCGCGTTTTTTGCCAATTATATTCATGTGCGCACGCAGAAAACAAAGTGTAATTTTCAAAATTGACAGAACCATGAATTATTTCTTGCTGGCGGAAACCGACTTTTTCCGCCTGATAAACGAAGCCGGCGACTGCAATATGGAAACGGCATACACGGCTTTCGCCACCCAAGTGATCGAACTGTGCAACGGCGGCATGGACATGAACCTTACCGTCATCGCGCTTGCCTACATCGAAATCGAGTTGCAGCACCATCCCGTACGTAATCTGTCAGAAGAAAAAAGAGAGATTGCCGCCTACGTCAGCAAGGCTCTGTCTTTCGTAAGAAAGATGCAGAAATTCCTTGCCACGCCCCAAGTGCCACCACTAATATCCGCCAACAACGCAACAGAAACCACCGCCAGCCTTCTTCAATGGACGGGCAATGCCATCGACCTCGTGGAACTTATCTACGGCATAGACGTGATGGGCTGCATCAACAACGGCAATATGCCGCTCAAACAGCTCGCCCCACTTCTCTATAAGATATTCGGGGTTGATTCTAAAGACTGCTACCGCTTCTACACTGATATCAAACGCCGGAAGAACGAAAGCCGCACCTATTTCATTGACAGGATGCAGGAAAAACTGAACGAGAGAATGTTGCGTGATGAGGAGTTGGAGCGGATGAGAAAATAAAAAAATATCCATTACATATGAGAAGACAGGAATACTCGTATCCTGTCTTTTTATTTTCATTTAATTATATATTAATTAGCACAATATATGTGAGTTTTTCATTCCTATAAGGACAAATTTCAGAAACGTATGTCTGGTAAATTATTGAGTCATCATAGTATGAACATATATCATTACTAAAAACAATGAAACAACTTCCATAAGATTGTGGTTGTAAAAATCGCCATTTAATAGCCCGTTTTTTTTGTAAAATTCGCCAATTAAAAAAATATGATTATCTTTGCATTATATTTTATAAGGTATGGAAACAGTAAATAGAATACTTCAAGAGAAGATTACAGCACGAATCGCGCCCAATAAAGCAGTACTGATTTTTGGTGCTCGCCGTGTTGGTAAAACGGTAATGATGCGTAAAATTGTGGACAACTATTCAGGTAGGACGATGATGCTCAACGGCGAAGACTACGACACATTAGCACTATTGGAGAATCGCTCAATAGCCAATTATCGGCATTTATTGGATGGTATTGATTTGCTGGCTATTGATGAGGCACAGAACATACCACAAATCGGTAGTATTCTGAAGTTGATAGTTGATGAAATACCGGGAATAAGTGTCTTGGCAAGTGGTTCTTCGTCATTCGATTTGCTGAATAAGACTGGTGAACCGTTGGTCGGCCGCAGTACGCAATTTCTCCTTACACCATTCTCGCAACGGGAAATCGCACAGACGGAAACGGCACTTGAAACCCGCCAGAACCTCGAAGCGCGCTTGATTTACGGTTCCTATCCCGAAGTAGTAATGATGGAGAACTATGAACGTAAAACAGACTACCTACGTGATATTGTCGGTGCATACCTGCTTAAAGATATCTTAGCAATTGACGGCTTAAAAAATTCGAGCAAGATGCGCGATCTACTGCGATTGATAGCTTTTCAGTTGGGCAGCGAAGTTTCTTACGAAGAGTTAGGTAAACAACTCGGCATGAGCAAGACGACCGTTGAAAAATACCTCGACCTATTGGAAAAGGTCTTCGTTATCTATCGTCTGGGGGCTTATTCGCGTAACCTACGCAAGGAGGTTACAAAAGCTGGCAAGTGGTACTTCTACGACAACGGCATTCGCAATGCCATTATCGGGGCTTTCTCACCGCTGGCCATTCGGCAGGATGTCGGTGCGCTGTGGGAGAACTACATCATCGGAGAGCGGCGCAAAGCGAACTTCAATGAGGGACTGCACAGGGAGTTCTATTTCTGGCGCACCTACGACAAACAGGAAATCGACCTGATTGAGGAGAGTGCCGACAGTCTTACCGCCTTGGAGTTCAAGTGGGGAAATAAAATGCCGGCCGCACCGAAAGCCTTCCAAGAAGCCTATCCCTATGCCGAGTTTCATGTGGTAAATCGGGAGAATTATTTGGAGTTCGTATAATCAATAAATTACGTATATGGAAACAAAACTACAATCCAAACAGCAATATCCGCGGTTTATCCAAAATAAACCGTGTGGTATTGACAAATTCGATGGAGGTTCGCAAGAAAGGTTGGCAAAAACTATTGCTCGCCATTTTTGTCAGAATGATTCATTGGATGAGGAATGTACTTTACCTCGAATTATCGGCATCGAAGGTATTTGGGGATCTGGAAAATCCAACGTGGTTAAAATGTTGGAACGTGAATTATCAGACGACTATTACTTTTTTGAGTATGACGCATGGGGACATCAAGAGGACTTGCAACGCCGCTCTATATTGGAATTGCTTACAAGCAAACTTATTGATGATGGTATCCTATCTGGAAATGCAACAATAAAAGTCAAAGGTGGAGGTACGAAAACCGTATCATGGTCTGAAAAGCTGAAATATTTATTAGCCCGTAAAACGGAGACCGTAACCGAAAAATATCCCCTTATCAGTAATGGTATGGTTGCGGCATTTTTGGTTGCAGTTTTAACTCCGATATTTACATTTATTGCGTATGCAGTAAAACCTACACCCACAACATGGTGGTTTTCTTTATTGTCTATTATCATAGCTGCACTGCCAGTTCTTATTGCATTGTGCGTTTGGAAATGGGCATATAGCAAAGATCATAAATATGGATGGAGTTATATGTTAGCTATTTATCAAGATAAAGTCGAAAAGGACGTTTGCTATGAGACTTTGAGCGAAGACGAACCAACGGTTTACGAGTTCAAAACATGGATGCAAGACATTTCTGATTTTATCAAGGAAAAAGGACAACGTAAATTAGTCCTTGTTTTTGACAACATGGATCGTCTCCCCGCTGAAAAAGTAAAAGAATTATGGTCTTCTATCCATACGTTCTTCGCCGATAGCGGTTTTGAAAATGTTTGGGCTGTTATTCCTTTCGATGAAACACATTTAGCTTGTGCATTCGGAGATGAGACCGACGAACAAACGAAACAACTGACCAAGTATTTTATCAATAAAACTTTCCCTATTGTTTATCGTGTTGCTCCTCCTGTTATTACCGACTATCGAAGTATATTCAACAAACTGTTTGTTGAAGCATTTGGAGAAACAGAAAATGAAGCGAAAGAAACTATAAATCGGATATTCAGATTGGTAAATCCTAATGCCAATGTTAGGGAAATTATATCATATATCAATGAGATGGTCGCTCTTAAACAAGAGTGGTGTAACGAAATTTTGATGATAAACATAGCATTGTTCTGTTTGAAGAAGACGGATATTCTGGCAAATCCAGTAGAACAAATATTGTCCGGCGACTATCTGAATGGCATTCAAACAATAATTAACAATGATCTGCAAACACAACGCGAAATTGCAGCTTTGGTATATGGTGTCGATGTTGAAGATGCTCGACAAATTCCATTGAAAAAATATATTGAAGGCTGCATCAACGGAGAAGAAGACCACGACATAAATCAATATGCAGAGACTAATAAACAATTTGACACTGTATTAGAAGAAGTTATACAATGTATGGACAATGCGCTTATCGATAAGATTATACATTGTTTGCATAAATTAACTCGAAAGAGCGATGTTATTCTGCGTGTATGGCAAAGAATAGCACAATTGAAATTAAAAGAATCCATAGAGAAGCAGGTGTTCCCTGTCGAATACCAAGAACTGCTGTTGCATTTAGACACGGAAAGCCAAAACCATGTGATTGCTCAATTATATAAGAAGATAGTTCGGTTCAATGACTTCAATGGCGGCGACTATTTCAAAACGTTAGATGCAATAGACAGGTTTATTGCGCAAAATAAGTTGGCGTGCGATTTTACGTCATTGATTGAAGCAAAAACAGTCAAGCCAAATACATTTATCGATTATATTCAAGCTGCAAATGCAACAGATGCTGCCTATCGGGATAACGCGACAACTAAAGCATATAAATATTATCAAGTAGCAACAAATTCGGAGGCGCTCGATAATTATTTGGCAAACTTACTACCCGATAATTTCGACCATGCAGATATTGTAAAAACGTTAAAAGATAATTCTACCTATACGTTTCCAACGCTTTTGCAAGCGATCACGAATTGCATTGATGAACAGAATGTAAATAAAGATAATATAGGGGCTATATTTACAACCTATCGTTTATTGGCATCTGACGAAGAAAGACCTTTACCTGTAACGTTAGATTCAACCTACATAAATCAGTTGCATTCTGAATTAGAAACTGATGGCCGAAACATTAAAGAGTCTGGATATTACGATTTAGTCGCCATGCAATTGGCACATGGTCATTCCGTTTCCTTAATAGAGGGTGGAGATATAAAATATGTTGCAGAACTCATGGACTATTATGTGGATCATGGAGACTTATTAGTAAATAGTGTGGGATGGAATATACCGCTATTAAATGAAACACTACAATACATGGTAAATCATAAACTTGGCTATAAATTATTGCTCTCAGACATATTGCCCCAATTTGAAGATATTAAGAACAGAATAGGTGTAACGGATGAGGTATTTATCGAGCATTTAGCAGAGTGGAATACCGATTTGGATAAGTATATCACTAAGAACAATATTAAAGATGTAATTCCTGACGCATCTTTTTACGATTTGACCACTAAAATAAGCAATGTCCTGACCGATCATATCAATAAAATAGCGTTCGAAGCGTTGTCTGAAATAAGTGTTGATACATTATACGCCCAAAGAACAGCACATACATCATATTATTGGTTTGTCGCAATAAAACATTTACTGGCTAAAATCAAATCCTTGCCAGATAACTTGACTGAATTTGGCAAAAAGATTCTGATGGATATTGCTTCTGGAACTCAAAGTTTGAATCCTTTCCCTAATTGTTTCAAGAATATAGTTGAAAGATTGGATAAACGAAAAATTAAATCGACAGTTACCGATATAAGAAATGATTTCTGCATCGGTAAAAAGACTATCAATGCAATAAAGTTTCAATTTTTCGAAACATGGCTTAGATCGCATGGTAATTTGAAAAGTCAAGCTGGAGACGTTATTGATAAAATAGTGAAACCTGTAATTTCCGATGGGGCATGCCGTTCATTGATTCTGCAAAACAAAGATTTTTATATGGATTTAATAAATACAGCAGGGGATGATGCTTATGAATTGAAAAAGAGTCTCCGAAACCTCATACAAAAAGATTCAGATCCGCAATTGGTTAAATTTGTCAATTCGATAGATTCAGTACCTGAGGTTGAAACCGCGTAAGTATTTGTCTAACAAGTCCGAATTTTACGATTTTACCCGTCAGAACTGAAGTGCCCCCCAAAAAAATTGTATCCAACTTTTGGGGGTCACTTCAAACTTCGATAGGGATAATTTTCAATTTTGGGGACTTGTTAGACAGTCTCATTATCTGGTAGCAGTTTACACAGCACCGGATCGTTTTTGATACGCTCCAGTTCCTCCTGCACAATCTGCTTCACCTCTTCCTTGATGCGCCGGTAGTTCGCCTGCACCGTTTCCTTCATGCGGTCGTTGCCGTCCTCGTCCGTGAAGTTTGTAATGACGGGAATTTTCTTGTAGGCACTTTCTTCCCGTTTCACCTTTTCGGCATCCACCACAATCTCGCAATGAAAAATCTTCTGCTCGATACGCTCGTTGAAGTTGTCGGATACAGAACCGACAAACATTCCCTGCGTAAGCCCGGAAATCTTACTCGGTGGAATGAGCGCGTCCATCTGCGTGTTGATGGAGGTGGAAACATCCTGCCGGTTGATGGAGATGGACTGCCGTTTCTGCAACACCTTACCGAACCGCTCGGAGAGCGTCTTGGCTGTTTCCCCCACCACCTGACCGGAGAAAATATTGCCGACAGTGTTCATCACCACTTTCGCCTCTTTGTCCCCGTAGTCACGCACTAACTGGCTGAAATCCTGAAAGCCCAGACACACGGCAACCTTGTTGCTTCGGGCGGTAGCTATAAGATTGTCCAACCCTTTGAAGTATATTGTGGGCAACTCGTCGATGATGACCGATGACTTCAGCATCCCCTTCTTGTTGATGAGCTTCACGATACGGGAATTATACAGACCGAGTGCCGCACCGTAGATATTCTGACGGTCGGGATTGTTACCCACGCAGAGGATTTTCGGCTCTTCGGGATTGTTGATGTCCAGCGTAAACTCGCTGTCTGACATCACCCAGTAGAGCTGCGGTGAAATCATCCTCGAAAGCGGGATTTTTGCCGACGCTATCTGACCCATGAGCTGCTCCGCAGCCCCTCCAAGCCACGCATCCATGAACGGCGAAAGGTAGTTCTCCAGCTCCGGATAAGAGGTCAGTATCGGAAATATATCCTCGTAACGGCGGTTCAGAAACTCGATAGCATGGGGAAACGTGCAAAACTTCCCGTTCTGATAGATTTTGAGATACCAGATAATACTGGCAAACAGAATGATAGGTGACTCCACGAAGAAGTCGCCCTGCTTTTGCACATCGGGTAAGTCAAGGGCATTACTGCCCCCTTCTCCCCTAAGAACCGTACGTGAGAGTTTCCCCTCATACGGCTCAAGCAACTCAATATTTCTATTTGTTGTTAGAAATCGGCTCATACTTTCAACAGTTTCGTTTATTTCGCTTGTAGCAGTTGTTATGGACAAGTTGCCGTACAATTGAACCACCAACAGATATTTCATTGACGTTCCATGCTTTTGTACAATCTATCTCCTTGCCGCATAACGGACAAGTCCGCTTCTGCTTGTTCCATAAATATAAGAGTGACTTACGTCCTTTGAGAGATTCCAGCATTTGTTGCTCCTTTCGCTGAAAGAAATAATCATCGTATTCCGGGTCGAAAGGGTTTGCCTCCCCCTTGACTTGCTTGTACGGAGTATAATGTATATCCGACAACCTTTTAAGGGTCAGGTAGTTCACTTTCTTGCTTTTTGTTTCATATTTCCATGCAAACGTCCATTTACGCCCCCGAATTTCATGCCAATACTTATCTGCAACCCAAGACTTGCGTTTCTTTGGGTGGCGACGTAAAGCCCATTTCTTTGTGAGGTTGTAAATGTGATTGTCGCAACCGTGAAAAGCATTGGTTGATGCACCATATCGGTAATAGTTTCCCCAACCTGTTATCACAGGATTGAGCATTCGTATCAGCGATTCCTGCTTACACATTTTATGTCCTTTAACGATGTCACTGATTTTTGCCCTAAAGCGTTTCTGTGCATCTTTGGACGGAGATGTGTACAGCCTTTTGCCGAACTTCCTTACATTGAAACCTAAGAAATCAAATCCATCGTATATGTTCGTAATGGTAGTTTTCTCTTCGGATAAGGTAAGACCCCTTTCTTTGAGAAATTCTATCACCATTGGTTTGACCTCGTTTTCCAATAATTCCTTATCTCGACCCGTGATTATAAAGTCGTCCGCATACCTGATAAGATTCACTTTGTAGTGGAATGTCTTATAGTTGATGAAACGTCTTTTGAATCTTTCAGCCAAGAGTGGTTGAAGTCCGTCAAGTGCCATATTTGCAAGTGTCGGTGATATGATACCTCCTTGTGGTGTACCCTCTTCTGTCGGGAACAGTTTACCATTGAATACAGCTCCACATTTCAGCCATTTTCTGAGTATTGTTTTATCCATAGGGATATTTTCAATAAGCCAGTCGTGACTGATGTGGTCGAAGCAACCCTTAATATCTCCCTCCAAAATCCATTCGGGGGAATGCTGGCGATTTAGAACCGTATCAATCTGACGAATTGCGTCCATTGTCCTGCGCTTCTTTCGGAAGCCGTAAGAAAAACGGTCGCCTGTCGTTTCGGCTATCGGTTCCAATGCCATGAGATATAATGCTTGCATCGCCCTGTCTTTCATGGTCGGTATTCCCAACGGTCGGAGTTTACCGTTCTTTTTCTTGATGTGAACCCTACGGAGCGGCTGTGGATGGTAGCCACGACGTCTAAGTTCACCGATTGCTTTGTACTTGCGCTTGGGAGAGTCCCAAAGCTGTTTATCTACTCCAGACGTATTCTTCCCTTTGTTGGAAGTAACCCTCTTTACTGCCAATGCCTTGGCGTAAAAAGAGTGAGTAAGCATCCACTGCAAGGTTTTCACCTTGTTATGTCTGCCTTCTTTCTGAGCCTTTACAATACGCGCTTGTAGCTTTCGGACATAGGTTTCACACTTAGACCAGTTCATACCGTCCCAAGTCAGATTCCTGCTGTCAGCAGGCGCACACGATGTTTTAATCTCGTTCATTTGCTTTCCTCCTTTTGAAAGTTCTAAAAGTTATCTTGTAAAGAGTTACCATATACGGAAGTCTGCCCACTTTCGTGTCGGATGATGTTACCCTCATTAACTCGTGATGTTGGTTCAATCCGTATCCTCCCCATTACAGGGCGGCATTCGCTTTCTTCGTTATCTCATACCTGCACCCCATTCGGCTTGCCTTGCGGTTCGCTTACTCGCATTATTACGAGAGAGATACAGGCTTGCCCTGTTCCACGCAATTGACAAACGGATAGTTTAGGTTCTGCCAAGTCCGCCGGCAGTGCTATGTCCGTGTAACCCCAACATGGGCGAGGGTTATCCGACTGCTTACCTTTTGGTGAGAGCTAAAGTATCTTGCGCTCCTTCAAACCTTACGACGGCTAAAGTCAGTTCACATTACGTTAACCATGCTATCCAGCCTCGCCACTCGACGGTATGATACTAACCGCCCTTGACGTTCCCTCACGGTTCAGTCTTGTCCTTTCGGAAAGTGTACTTTGTCCTATAAGCTTAGCACAACCCATCACTGGAGATGCACCTTATAGTAGGCTACCGCTGACGGAACAGCGGGTTAAATCTTGCAATATACATTGCTGTTTAACAATCAATTACGTGACTTTTCAGGTCACACCCACGTTTTATTGAGGTTGAGCATTATTGTGTAGGCACTCTCATAGGCATCCGTAATATCTTCCATAAAATCCGGGTGAATGGGATTGCACCGATGAGAGCGTCGCGGGTCGTCGAAGTTGATCACATAGAACTTCGGCTTTACCTTGTAGCCGTCCGGGTGGTTCAGCAAATGGTTGTAGGCAATAGTAGATAGGTCGGGATACTTGAAATCGTAGATGTATTGACTAAAGCCCTTTTCAATCTGTTGCTTGATAAAATTGTTTACCACGGCATAGGACTTGCCGCTGCCCGGCGTACCCAACACGATGGACGCACGGAAGGGATTAACTACATTGATCCAACCGTTGTTCCAGCGTTTCCTGTAATAGAAACGTGTCGGCAGATTGACCGAATACTCGCTTTCGATAAGCCTCGTTTCCTGCATGAAACTCTCGTTCTCGTTGTTGAAAACATCCTCCATCAAATTGTGTTTCAACAGGCGGCTCATCCACAGACCACCCATCAACAGGCAGACATAGCCCGTTCCAATGGTAAGGACATACAGTCCCGTCACCGCTTCAAGCGGCAGCGGCAGGGGCAGCAACCACCAGTTCAGGAAAAACAGCACGAACCCGACGGCAAATGCTGTCCAGATTCTCCCCCAAGTGATTTTCTCACCCTTGACACCCTTCGTACCCAGACAGGACAAGGCAAGCAAAAGGACGGAAAACAGCTTCGTGTAGAGAATGGAATGGAACAGCCCCGCCGTGCGGTCGAAGTTCAGAAGGATTTTGTCCACCACGCCGATGTTCACGCCCCACAGCCGGATGGCTTCGTAGCAGAACCAGTACACGTTCATGACCACTAAAATGATACTCACGGCACGCAGAAAATCCATGATTTTCGCCAATGCCCTCAAATCGTCTTCTTGTTGTGACATACATTGATTTTTTAATTGTTGATACTCTGATTACATACCCAAGCCCTTGCGTTTTTTCTTCTTTTTGCGCTTCATCGCCCGGATGAAAGCCTCTTCCTCGGCATCTACCGCCGGACCTTCGGGAGTGAGCAAGCCCATACCGCCCGATATATCTTCACTGTCGTAGGCGGTCTGCCCGTGTGCCTTGTCCGCAGCATCCACAGGGATGGATAGCGGTATCGGCGGTTGTCCGGCGTATGGCAGGGTGAAGTGTTCCTGCAAGGCATTCGCCGAAAGCTCCTTACCCATGCGCGAACCGTTCAGCACGCATCCCGTGCGGTGGTCGATGAAGGTAGCCCCATAGATGCGCCCTTCCTCTGTGTAGCGCAGTACGGTGTCGATGCCCTTCTCTTTGAGTTGGGATACAAATTTGTCCTTGTCATAAGTGCCTTGCAGCACGGAAAGGACGGTGCGTTTCGTCATGTCTGCCAGTTTCCTATCCTTGATTTCCGATTTGGAACGGACAAACTTCTTCTGTACGGCTTCATAGCCTGCGGACTTCCCGAAAAGCGAGGATTTGAACGGGTTGCCCACCTTGTTACCCTTGTCGTCCGTGACGGAATAGACCAGCCCGTGATACTCCCGTCCGCGCACGTTGCCCCTCGCTTCCTCCACCGTCATATTATATAAGGAAAGGAGCGCACGGTATTCGCCCATCGTCTGGAAACGGTACTGCCCATTCAGAGCCTTCACGGTGTTGCCTACCTGCTTCTTCACATCACCTGCCGATGCGGCCACCTTGCGCAACGGATTATCCAATCTCTGATTTTTACGTTCTGCCGGATGCAATCCGTACTTCTGTTCCAGTTCCCTGCGGATACGGTCGCTGCGGCGGTAGAGAAAATCCCGGTTGAGCCTTTTCCCGTTCTCGTCCACGTTGACCGTCACGATGTGCAGGTGGTGGCGGTCGATGTCCTCGTGCTTGAATACAAGATAAGGCTGGTTTCCGAAACCGAGTTTTTCCAGATACTCGCGGGCGATATTCTGCAACTCAATATCGGTCAGCACATCCTCCGGGTGCGGGTTGAGAGAGATATGCACCACCGGCTTCTCGATCTTCATCTGCGGTGGCAGGAAGGTGAGAAAACCCTCCATCGCCTTGCCTATGTCCACCGTTCCCGAACCGTCATTGTAGATGCGGTTGGTGGTGAGAAGCCGCCCCTGCGCCTCGTTAATCTTCTCCCCGTTGTAGGCAATCGCGCCGTACAACGAACTTCCTACACTGATTTTTGCGACCATTTTGCCTCCATTTCCCTTGAAAGTTCCACAATCCGGCGGCTCAGTTTCACGAGTTCGACGGTGTGTTGCTCTAATTTGTAGAGCAACGCCATCGCCTTTTTCTCTGAAAAATGCAGCCTCAGTTCCTTCACGACTTGGTTGTAATTCGTACCCACGGCACGGAATTGTGCATGAAAATCCGACAGTTTGGTGTAATAGTCCACCAACGTCTTGTCCACCTTCAGCACCTTGAACGGTTGCCCGAAGAAGTGCGCTTTGAGGAAAACAGACCGTGCATAGACACCCGATTTTCCGAACATGGCGAGGAAACGGTTGTGTTCCTCCTCGTTGAAACGGACGGTGTACCGGTACACCGCCGGATCAAGTTTGGGATTTCTCCCTGATTTGCTTTTCCTTTTCTCTTTCATATTACTTTGGATTTAGCGGATTGACGGCATAAGCCGCCGCTTCGGATTACAGCACCGCAGTTCTGAAAGGCTTCCCGACTTCGGAGGGAAAGCCCGCCCCCTGCAAGGGCAAGTGCTTTTCGTGGCTGCTCAAAATATTTTGAGCGGCTGAAAAGACATCTTGCTATGTTCCGGCGAACATAAAAATCCGTCGGGGACGGATTGGGGGAATGCCTTTCAAACTCCGGGCTGCGCCACCTGCGGCGAACCCTGCCGTTCGGGTGCAAAGTTACGCCCTTAAAGCGGTATCGGACAGAGGCTTGACCCGGACAGTCAGTGCCAACCGGCGCAACATGCCGCCACTTGCCGGGGAAGTGGTACGGATTCAAAAATATCCTTGTTTATTTGCAGCATGATTCAAGAAACGAACGATTTGAAGATATGAAAAATGAGGCTTTCAAATACCCGGCAAACCGCTTTGGCGGCTATTTGCCTGACCGGATACCCGAACCTTCGGATACCCGGCTTTCCAATGACGCGGTGATTCACGGATTCAATGACTTCATGACGCAATGTCGTCATTCACCAGTTATCCGAATCCCTGCCTCACCGTTGAAGCGGATACGTGACGAACCGGACAGGCGGAGATTCGCTGACGCGGATATACATGTCACCGATTCCGTATCGGAGCAGGAAAACAATTCATCAACCATTAAAACCAACAGAACCATGAGTAATGAAACATTCGTTGCATTCGCAACACAGAAAGGGGGCATCGGCAAATCCACCGTCACGGCACTTTCCGCCAACTACCTCCACAACGTGAAAGGACACAATGTCGCCGTCATGGACTGCGACGCCCCGCAACACAGCATACACGGGTTGCGTGAACGTGAAACGGGACTTATCGGCGGAAGCCTCTATTTCAAGGCACTCGCGTGTGACCACTTCCGCAAGATAAGGAAGAACGCCTACCCGGTCATCGCAAGCGACGCCCTTAACGCCCTCGATGATGCCGAAAGGATGCTTGCCGCAGAAGAGGTGAAACCCGACGTCGTGTTCTTCGACATGCCGGGAACCCTGAAAAGCAACGGCGTGGTCAAGACCCTCTCGCAGATGGACTACATCTTCGCGCCCATGAGTGCCGACCGTTTTGTCGTGGAAAGCACCCTGCAATTCGCCGTGATGTTCCGTGACAACCTCATGACGACGGGACAGGCGAAAACAAAAGGGCTGTACCTGTTCTGGACGATGGTGGACGGCAGGGAGAAGAACGGGCTTTACGACCTGTATGAGGATGTGATCGCCGAGATGGGGCTGCCGGTGCTGTCCACCCGCCTGCCCGACAGCAAGAAGTTCCGGCGCGACCTTTCGGAAGAGCGCAAGAGCGTGTTCCGCTCGACCATCTTCCCGATGGATGCGTCCCTGCTGAAAGGGAGCGGCATCCGTGAGTTCTCGGAAGAGATAAGCCGTATCATCAGACCTCAATAATCATGGGCAGCAGGAAAGTGAACACCGAAGGCATCGACGAGGAACTGTTGATAGCCTCCATCGGCAGACGCAGGCAGGACGGGATCCTGTACCACGCGCAGGAGCCGCCCGCGCCTGCTCCCGAAGAAGAAAGCGTCCCGGAAACGGAACCGCCGCCCGTGCAATCCACGGCAAAAGAAAAACCGCAGAGGGACACCGTCCGCCGCAAACGGCAGGAGGACGACTATTCCGGGCTGTTCCTCCGCCGCAACGAGATAAAGACGCGCCAGTGCGTCTATATCAGCCGCGATGTCCACAGCAAGATTCTCAAAATCGTGAACGACATCGCCGGACGTGAAATCTCGGTAGGCGGCTACGTGGACACCGTGCTGCGCCAACATCTGGAACAGCACAAGGAGAAAATAAACGAACTGTACAAGAAACAACGTGAAGACTTGATTTGAATATGGAAAAGAACCAGAAAAACAGAAGTCCGCAGCATGACGGCGGCGGTATGCTTGCCCAAGTGCAGGCGAGTGTGGAAATCCTCTCTCCCGTGCCGTTAGGCGGCAAATGCGGTGAGAAGGACTATGAACGGCTGTTCATCCGTGAAGCCGAAGTGAAGGCACGCGAGGGAAAGATGGCGTATGTGCGCCCGGAGTATCACGACCGCATCATGCGTATCACCCGTGTGATCGGGCATGACCGGCTGTCGCTGTCCGCCTACATCGACCATGTGCTTACGCACCACTTCAACCAGTGCGAGGAGGCGATAAAAAGCCTTTACGCCCGGAATTACGACGCAGTATTTTAATCCTCAAAAAGTAACAGACATGAAAGGAAAGAAGAATGATTATCGCGCCTTCCTGAAAAAATCAGGAATCAAGGCGAGAGAGGGAAAGCAAGTGTACATCAGTTTGGCAAACCACAGCGTGATAACCGAAATCACCTATTTATTAGGTAAGGGAAACCTGACCATCGCCGACTATCTGGACAATGTGCTTAACGAACATTTCCAGACACACCGTGCCGAAATCAACCGTATGTTGGATTCAGTCCCCAAAGTAGAGCTATGAACATGACTATGATTCTGCTGACCGTATCGGTCGGCTGCAACCTGTGGTTCCTGTTCCTGCTCCTTTATGACAGGATCATGGAAACCAGACTTGTCCGCTTCCTAAGAAGCATAGCCGGACTGTGGCGGTCGTTGGGCGGCACGGCTGCAAAGCCCGAAACGGCAAGGGTAACACCGCCCGCAGAGACCCCAGCGGACATCATCGGCAAGAGCCGTTTCAGGATGGCATCGACCCGGACAACCGCTGCCATACCGACGCAAGAAGCCGCCACTTCGGAAAAAGGCATTGAGCTGACGGAGGAAGAGGCTACTTTTGACGACGGAAACACGGAAACCGTATCCCGTCCCGCCCAAGTCCCGGAGGATAAACTCGACGAAACCTTCACGAGCCTCACGCCTTCGGAACTGGAGTTCGGGGAGGACGAGCCGGAGGAAGAAACGTCCGACGCACCGAGGGCATCCGGAAGCAGCTTCGACGAGATAGACGATGCGGTCAGAACCGCCAAGAACCCGGAAGCGACAACGACGGAACGGGAGCGGGCGGCAAAAGTCTTCACCGACATGGAAGGGACGGAGCTGTACGAGAAGCTGATGACCGGCTCGTCTGAAATGAGCATCCGCATCAAGGGGCTTATCGAAATCCGGCTGAAGAAACCGAAAAAGGATTTTGTAGTCCCGGACAATATTGAGGACTTCGACATCCGCAACTATGTATAACGAGTAAAAAAGAATGAAAATGAAAACGTAAGACGGCATCACCCACGCGCACGGCAGTACAAGGTACAGCCGGTCCGCAACGGACACACCCAAGTCCGTAGAAACAAACGGGCAATCCACTAAACCAAAGTAAAGTAACCGAGTATCAACTGCCCGACAAAGGACCATCCACTCTTTTGACGGCAAAAACAAGAACAGTTTATGAACAAGAACATCAGACAAAAGTTTATCCTCTCTGCGGCACTTATGATTGCCGCAACCGCCTCCGCCTTCGCACAGGGAAACGGCATCGCGGGCATCAACGAAGCCACCTCTATGGTGAGTTCGTACTTCGACCCCGGCACGAAACTCATCTACGCCATCGGCGCGGTAGTCGGGCTTATCGGGGGCGTGAAAGTATATGGGAAATTCTCGTCCGGCGACCCCGACACCTCCAAGACTGCCGCCTCGTGGTTCGGGGCGTGCATCTTCCTGATTGTCGCCGCCACCATCCTGCGCTCATTCTTCCTTTAATAAACGATGTATGGCTGAATACCCGATAAACAAGGGTATCGGCCGTCCGGTAGAATTCAAGGGCTTGAAGGCTCAGTACCTCTTCATCTTCTGCGGAGGTCTGCTGGCTCTCTTCGTCCTGTTCGTCATCCTCTACATGGTCGGCATCGACCAGTGGGTATGTATCGGCTTCGGCGTGGCATCGTCCTCCGTCCTCGTATGGCAGACCTTCGCGCTGAACGCCCGGTACGGCGAACACGGGCTTATGAAATTAGGGGCAACAAGGAGCCATCCCCGATACCTTATCAACCGGCGGCGGATCACCCGATTATTCAAACGGAAACGAAAGGAAGAAACGACATGAGGAATACATCCAAAATGACAACACTGGAAAACAAGTTCCCGCTATTGGCGGTGGAACAAGGCTGCATCATCTCCAAAGACGCCGACATCACGGTGGCTTTCGAGGTGGAGCTGCCGGAGCTTTACACCGTGACGGGCGCGGAGTACGAGGCGATACACGGCTGCTGGTGCAAGGCAATCAAGGTGCTGCCGGACTTCTCCGTCGTCCACAAGCAGGACTGGTTCATCAAGGAGAAGTACACGCCGGAACTTCACAAGGACGACATGAGCTTTTTAAGCCGCTCTTTCGAGCGTCACTTCAACGAGCGTCCGTACCTGAAGCACACGTGCTACCTCTACCTGACCAAGACGACGAAGGAGCGTAACCGGATGCAGAGCAATTTCAGCACGCTGTGCCGTGGGCATATCATCCCGAAGGAGCTGGACAAGGAAACCGCCGCGAAGTTCATGGAGGCTGCGGAACAGTTCGAGCGTATCATCAACGACAGCGGCTTTGTCAGGCTGCGCCGCCTCTCCACCGACGAGATTGTGGGGACGGACGGCAAAGCCGGACTGATAGAGCGTTACTTCTCGCTCATGCCCGAAGGCGACGCCACGTTGCAGGACATCGACCTCTCGGCACGGGAAATGCGCATCGGCGACAACCGCCTGTGCCTGCACACCCTGTCCGACGCGGAGGATCTGCCCGGCACGGTGGCTACCGACACCCGGTATGAGAAACTCTCCACCGACCGCTCGGACTGCCGCCTCTCCTTCGCATCCCCGGTGGGGCTGCTGCTCTCCTGCAACCACATCTACAACCAGTACGTGATTATCGACAACAGCGAGGAGAACCTCCAAAAATTCGAGAAGTCCGCAAGGAATATGCAGTCGCTCTCGCGCTATTCGAGGAGCAACAGCATCAACCGCGAGTGGATAGACCAATACCTGAACGAAGCCCATTCCTACGGGCTGACATCGGTACGGGCGCACTTCAACGTCATGGCGTGGAGCGACGACGCGGAAGAGCTGAAACACATAAAGAACGACGTGGGCAGCCAGCTGGCAAGCATGGAGTGCGTGCCTCGCCACAACACCATCGACTGCCCGACACTCTATTGGGCGGCTATGCCCGGCAACGCGGCGGACTTTCCGGCGGAAGAGAGTTTCCATACCTTCATCGAACAGGCGGTGTGCCTCTTCACGGAGGAAACCAACTACCGCAGTTCGCTCTCGCCCTTCGGCATCAAGATGGTGGACAGGCTCACGGGAAAACCGCTGCACCTCGACATCAGTGACCTGCCGATGAAGCGGGGCATCACCACCAACCGTAACAAGTTCGTATTAGGTCCTTCGGGCAGTGGCAAGTCGTTCTTCATGAACCACCTCGTGCGACAATATTACGAGCAGGGCGCGCATGTGGTATTGGTGGACACGGGAAACTCCTATCAGGGATTGTGCGAGATGATACGGCGCAAGACGGGCGGCACGGACGGCGTGTATTTCACCTACACGGAGGAGAAGCCCATCAGCTTCAACCCGTTCTACACCGACGACTACGTGTTCGACGTGGAGAAGAAGGACAGCATCAAGACGCTGCTGCTGACGCTCTGGAAGTCGGAGGACGACAAGGTGACGAAAACCGAAAGCGGGGAATTGGGCAGTGCCGTGAGTGCCTACATCGAGCGCATCAGGGCAGACCGGAGCATCGTCCCCTCGTTCAACACCTTCTACGAGTACATGTGCGACGACTACCGCCGGGAACTGGCGGAGCGTGACATCAAGGTGGAGAAGGAGGACTTCAACATCGACAACATGCTCACCACCATGCGGCAGTATTACCGGGGCGGACGCTATGACTTCCTGCTCAACTCGGCGGAGAACATCGACCTGCTGGGCAAACGGTTCATCGTCTTCGAGATTGACTCCATCAAGGACAACCGCGAACTGTTCCCGGTAGTGACCATCATCATCATGGAAGCCTTCATCAACAAGATGCGGCGTCTGAAAGGGGTGCGGAAGCAGCTTATCGTGGAGGAGGCTTGGAAGGCTCTTTCTTCGGCAAATATGGCTGACTACCTGCGCTATATGTACAAGACGGTGCGTAAGTATTTCGGTGAGGCAATCGTGGTGACGCAGGAGGTGGACGACATCATTTCCTCGCCCGTCGTCAAGGAGAGCATCATCAACAACTCGGACTGTAAAATCCTGCTCGACCAGCGCAAGTACATGAACAAGTTCGACCAGATTCAGGCGTTGCTCGGACTGACGGAGAAGGAGAAGTCGCAGATACTCTCCATCAACATGGCGAACAACCCCTCACGGCTCTACAAGGAGGTGTGGATAGGCTTGGGCGGCACGCAGTCGGCGGTCTATGCCACCGAGGTCAGTGCTGAAGAGTATCTGGCGTACACCACCGAGGAAACGGAAAAGGTGGAGGTGTACCGTCTGGCAGAGCAATTGGGCGGTGACATCGAAGCCGCCATCCGGCAACTTGCCGAAAGGCGGAGAAACAAGCAATAAGTAATCAATAATCAGTAAAACAGATTTATCAACAAAAAAAGAAAAGCGTATGAGCATATCAAGAATGAAGATGCTGCAAGTCAGCAAGTGTTTAATCGGGCTGGCGGTCATGGTGCTGCAATCCTGCGACGTGGCGGAGAACCGCCGCGACCTGCTGTGCGGAAACTGGGAAAGCGTGGAGGGCAAACCCGACGTGCTTATCTACAAGGAGGGAGAAGCCTACAAGGTGACGGTTTTCAAGCGGAGCGGCATCCGCCGCAGGCTGAAGCCGGAAACCTACCTCTTGCAGGAGGAGAACGGCAACCTGTTCATGAACACGGGATTCCGCATCGACGTGGCGTATAACGAGGCTACCGACGTGCTGACCTTCTCACCCAACGGGGACTACGTGCGTGTGAAGCCGCAGCCGGAAACTCCGGCAGAAAAATAAGAACCGCTAAAATCCAAAGAAACATGAGAACAAGAATAACATTCGTCATCTGCCTGTGCCTGCTTTTCGCGGGCAGGGCTTCCGCCCAATGGGTCGTGAGCGATCCGGGCAATCTGGCGCAGGGCATCATCAACGCCTCGAAGAACATCATCCATACCTCGAAGACCGCCACGAACATGGTGAACAACTTTCAGGAAACGGTGAAAATCTACGAGCAGGGCAAGAAGTATTACGACGCCCTCAAATCGGTGAACAATCTGGTCAAGGACGCACGCAAGGTGCAGCAGACCATCCTGATGGTGGGCGACATCACGGACATCTACGTGACCAGCTTCCAGAAGATGCTGCGCGACGACAACTTCACGGTGGAGGAACTCGGAGCCATCGCCTTCGGCTACACGAAGCTGCTGGAGGAATCAAACGACGTGCTGACGGAGCTGAAGAACGTGGTGAACATCACCACGCTCTCCATGACGGACAAGGAGCGCATGGACGTGGTGGAACGCTGCCACTCCAAGATGAAGCGTTACCGCAACCTCGTGAGCTACTACACCAACAAGAACATCAGCGTGAGCTACCTGCGTGCGAAGAAGAAAAACGACCTCGACCGCATCATGGGGCTGTACGGCAGTATGAACGAAAGATACTGGTAGCCTATGGAGTTCGACAACCTTCACCAGATTCTCCGCTCGCTCTACGAGCAGATGATGCCGCTGTGCGCCGACATGGCGGGCGTGGCGAAAGGCATCGCCGGGCTGGGCGCGCTCTTCTATGTCGCTTACCGGGTATGGCAGTCGTTGGCGAGAGCCGAACCGATAGACGTCTTCCCGATGCTCCGCCCCTTTGCCGTCGGTCTGTGCATCATGTTCTTCCCTACGGTGGTGCTTGGCACGATAAACAGCGTCCTCTCGCCCGTCGTGCAGGGTACGGCGAAACTGCTCGAAACGCAGACTTTGGACATGAACAAGTACCGGGAGCAGAAGGACAGGCTGGAATACGAGGCGATGGTGCGCAATCCCGAAACCGCCTACCTCGTGTCCAACGAGGAGTTTGACAAGCAACTGGAGGAATTGGGCTGGTCGCCCTCCGACATGGTGACGATGGCGGGGATGTATATCGACCGGGGGATGTACAAGATGAAGAAGGGCATCCGCGATTTCTTCCGCGAGATACTGGAACTGATGTTCCAAGCCGCCGCCCTCGTGATAGACACCATCCGCACGTTCTTCCTTGTGGTGCTGGCGATACTCGGTCCGATAGCCTTCGCCATATCGGTGTGGGACGGCTTCCAAAGCACGCTCACGCAGTGGATATGCCGCTACATTCAGGTCTATCTGTGGCTGCCCGTGTCGGACATATTCAGCACCATACTCGCCAAGATTCAGGTGTTGATGCTGCAAAGCGACATCGAACGGATGCAGGCTGACCCGAACTTCTCGCTGGATTCGAGCGACGGGGTGTACATCGTCTTCATGATAATCGGCATCATCGGCTACTTCACCATCCCGACGGTGGCAGGCTGGATTATCCAAGCCGGAGGCATGGGAAGCTACGGTCGCAACGTGAACCAGACGGCAGGACGAGCCGGAAGCATGGCGGGCAGCGTGGCGGGTGCTACCGCAGGCAACATGGTCGGACGTGCCGGGAAACTGCTGAAATAGAGGCTGAATTACGGGAGAGGCATCCGCATAAAAGTAACATACGTATGTAGCCTGTCATGACATACGTATGTAGCAGCCTGTTACATACGTATGCAGCGGCTCATTACATACGTATGTGGTAACCCGTTACATACGTATGTGGCAAACGACCGCATACCAATCCTATTGTATAACGAATTAAGAACCGAAAAATAAAATCAGACAATGGAATTCAAGTCACTCAAAAACATCGAATCATCGTTCAGGCAGATACGCCTGTTCGGTATCGTCTTCCTCTCGCTGTGCGCCGTGATAACGGTATGGAGCGTGTGGAGTTCCTACCGCTTCGCGGAACGGCAGCGTGAGAAGATCTATGTGCTGGACAACGGCAAGTCGCTGATGCTGGCACTCTCGCAGGACTTGTCGCAGAACCGTCCGGCGGAAGCGAGGGAGCATGTGCGCCGCTTCCACGAACTGTTTTTCACGCTCTCGCCCGAAAAGAGCGCGATAGAACACAACGTAAAGCGTGCGTTGTTGCTGGCGGACAAGAGCGTGTACAACTACTATTCGGACTTCGCCGAGAAGGGGTACTACAACCGCATCATCGCCGGGAACATCAACCAAGTGCTGAAGGTGGACAGCGTGGTATGCGACTTCAACGGCTATCCCTACCGTGCCGTGACCTACGCCACGCAGAAGATTATCCGGCAGAGCAACGTCACCGAGCGCAGCCTCGTGACCACGTGCCGCCTCTTGAACTCGTCCCGTTCGGACAACAACCCGAACGGGTTCACCATCGAGGGATTCACCATCATCGAGAACAAGGATTTACAAACCATCAAAAGGTAAACGGATATGAAGAAAATCAAGAAATCATTTTGGGGCGCATATTGGAAACTCCACGACAAAAAGAAAATGCTGGTGGCAAGGCTCAGGGGCTATCTGGACGGCTTGCCGCCAAAGACACGCAGGCGCATCGTGCTGGCGATGCTCGCCGCATTCTCCGCGCTTGCCCTCTACACCTTCGGCAAAGCCGTGTATGACATCGGCAGGAATGACGGCAGCCGGATGGTGACAGACCATGCCGGACAGGTGGAACTGTCCGTGAAGACGGATAACAATCATAACGTAACACCTTATTTATATGGAACAGACGAAGAACGAAACGAAGATTGAGAACAAGACGGAGAGCAAGTCCGAAAGCACGGCTGCACCCGACAACAAGGGGAAGCCGAAAAAGGAGCGCAAGCCGCTGACCGAAGCCCAACGGCTGAAACGTCAGAAAATGATAGTGCTGCCCGCTATGGTGCTGGTATTCATCGGGGCGATGTGGCTGATATTCGCCCCGTCCTCCGGCAAAGAGCAGGAGCCGGGAACAGGCGGCTACAACATCGAGATGCCCGACGCGGACAAGGAGAACCGCCGGATTATCGGTGACAAGGCGAAAGCCTACGAACAGGGCGCAATGGAGGAAAGGCAGGAGAACCGCAGCCGCGCCATGCAGCAGTTGGGCGACCTGTTCGACCGCGAAACTGCGGCAGCGGATGGAGACAGCGATTTCGACCTTGCCAATCCCGGCGGAACAGAAGAGGCCGTGAAGCCCACACCGAAGACCATCCAATCCTCGGCAGCCGCCTACCGTGACCTCAATGCCACGCTCGGCAACTTCTACGAGCAGCCGAAAAACGACAATGCGGAGATGGACGAACTGCTGGAACGCATCGCCACCCTCGAATCCGAACTGGAAAGCGGAAAAGAGAGAAGCTCCACGATGGACGAGCAGGTGGCACTCATGGAAAAATCCTACGAGCTGGCGGCGAAGTACATGGGCGGGCAGAACGGCACGCAGGCGGCAGCGGGACAGACCGCAGAGCCGTCCCCCGTGCAGAAAGCCGGAAAGAACACGGCAAAACCCGTCAGGCAGGTGACGCATCAGGTGGTGTCCTCGCTCGGACAGCCCGTGAGCAATGCCGAATTTGTCGCTTCCTTCTCGCAGGAGCGCAACCGCAGTTTCAACACGGCGGTGGGCGTCACGACCGTATCGGACAGGAACACCATACCGGCATATGTCTATGGGACGCAGAGCGTGACGGACGGGCAGGCGGTCAGGTTGCGCTTGCTGGAGCCGATGGCGGTAGCAGACCGGATCATCCCCCGTAATGCGGTGGTGGTCGGCGCAGCCAAGATTCAGGGCGAACGGCTCGGCATCGAAATCACCTCTCTGGAACACGACGGTACGATTATCCCGGTGGAGTTGGAGGTCTATGACACGGACGGGCAGCCCGGCATATTCATCCCCAACTCGATGGAGATGAACGCCGTCAGGGAGGTTGCCGCCAACATGGGCGGCTCGCTCGGCAGCAGCATCAACATCTCCACCAATGCCGGGGCGCAGCTCGCCTCCGACTTGGGCAAGGGGCTGATACAAGGCACGAGCCAGTACATTGCCAAGAAGATGCGCACCGTCAAGGTGCATCTGAAAGCCGGGTACAGGGTCATGCTCTATCAGGAAGTGAATTAAGAAAACAATCAATCAAATTTTTATTTACCACTAAAAATCCAAAGTAATGAGAAAAGTAATCATGATGTTTGCCCTCGCTATGGGCATCGCAACTGCCAACGCGCAGGAAAACGTAACCGTTGGGCAAAGCAACGGAAGTGAACAACCGACCTTGACAAAGGAGGTCTATCCGCAGAAGGAGGCGGACGGCGACCTGTATCACGGTCTGACGAGAAAGCTGGGTTTTGACCGCATGGTTCCCCCGCACGGCTTGGAAGTGACCTACGACAAGACCGTGCATGTCATCTTCCCGGCGGAAGTGCGCTATGTCGATTTAGGCTCGCCCGACCTGATTGCGGGCAAAGCCGAAGGTGCGGAGAACGTCATCCGCGTGAAGGCTACCGTGAGGAACTTCCCGAACGAAACCAACATGTCCGTAATCACGGAGGACGGGAGTTTTTACACCTTCAACGTGAAGTATGCCACCGAACCGCTGCTGCTCAACGTGGAGATGTGCGACTTCATCCATGACGGCGAGGCGGTGAACCGTCCGAACAATGCGCAGGAAATCTACCTGAAAGAGCTGGGCAGTGAAAGTCCCATGCTGGTGCGCCTTATCATGAAGTCCATCCACAAGCAGAACAAACGTGAGGTGAAGCATATCGGCTGCAAGCGTTTCGGCATCCAGTACCTTCTGAAAGGCATCTACACGCACAACGGGCTTCTGTATTTCCACACGGAAATCAGGAACCAGAGCAACGTGCCTTTCGATGTGGACTACATCACATGGAAAATCGTGGACAAGAAGGTGATGAAGCGTACCGCAGTGCAGGAGCGTATCATCCTGCCGCTCCGTGCGCAGAACTACGCCACGCTCGTGCCGGGCAAAAAAAGCGAACGCACGGTCTTCACGATGGCGAAGTTCACCATCCCCGACGGCAAGTGTCTCGTGGTGGAGCTGAACGAGAAGAACGGAGGTCGTCATCAGTCTTTCGTGATCGAGAATGAGGATTTGGTGCGTGCCAATAACATCAACGAACTCCAAGTGCGCTGACCATGAGAAAGTACATCGCAATCATCATCGCGTCGCTTGCCCTGTTCACGGGGCAGGCGTACGCCCAGCGATGTCTGCCGAAAATGCAGGGCATCGAGGTAAGGGCGAATCTGGCGGACGGCTTCAAACCCGGCGGCAACGACGGCGGGTACAGTTTCGGGGCGGCTCTCTCCACCTACACGAAGAAGGGCAACAAATGGATGTTCGGAGGTGAGTATCTCCTGAAGAACAACCCGTACAAGGATACCGCCATACCTGTGGTGCAGTTCACGGCGGAAGGCGGCTACTATTTCAAGATACTTTCCGATGCCCGTAAAATCATGTTCGTCTATGCGGGGGCTTCGGCTCTCGTCGGATATGAATCGGTGAATTGGGGCGAAAAGGTGCTGCAAGACGGCTCGACCCTGCATAACCGGGACGCCTTCATCTATGGCGGTGCGCTGACGCTGGACGTGGAGTTTTACGTGGCTGACCGTATCGCCCTGCTCGCCAATCTCCGGGAGCGTTGCCTGTGGGGTGGCGACACACGAAAGTTCCACACGCAGTTCGGGGTCGGCATCAAGTTCATCATCAACTGACACGGGCATGGAAAGGACGGAAATAGATGCTGTCAGAAGGATGCCGCTTGCGGATTTTCTCGCACGGCTGGGGCATGAGCCTGTCAGAAGGAGCGGTAACGAGCTGTGGTATCTTGCCCCGTACAGGGGCGAGCGCACATCCTCTTTCCGTGTGAACGTGGCGAAACAGCTCTGGTACGACTTCGGGCTGGGCAAGGGCGGCGACATCTTCACGCTTG
>OLQJ01000273.1_pt1 | contig 38394 bp, 30 predicted proteins | sample 1673231 | NCBI WGS metagenome assembly OLQJ01 (sample SAMEA3136769, study PRJEB25190) | human gut metagenome | biome: human gut; feature: human-associated habitat; material: faeces | place: Austria | collected 2013
CGAGCGGGGGCTCCTGTCGTTTCCGTGCCCTCGGATTGGGTCATAGTGTCTGTCGCGCGTCACGCCGAGGGCTTCGAGTGCGCGGCTGTTGAGCCACAGGGTATGCCCGTCGCCCGAATACATAACACAGGGGCGATCGGGGAAGGCGGCGTCGAGGGAAGCCTTGGTAGGATGCTCGGGCGGATCCCAGCGGTAATCGCGCCAGCCCTGGGTCACGACCCAGGCGTCATCGGGCAAGCCTTGGGAAAACTCGAGCGCATGCTGCACCAGTGCCGCCTCTGACGTGCCCATATCCATAAGCATGTACGGCGAGGAACCGACCGAGGTATGGAAGAAGTGCAGGTGCGCATCATGGAAACCGGGGCAGATGAATTGCTCGCCGTAGTCGACAACTGGCGTGGCGGCAGGGGCGGCGGCAACCACGTCATCGGGCGCGCCGACCGCGACGATGCGATCGCCCGCAATGGCAATCGCCAGCTCGCGGGCGGTATCGATACCGTCTTGCGCGGTAAAAACGTTCTTAGAGCAGATAATCCGATCGATATGTTGCATGGGCGTCCCCATCTCTGGCAGGAAATTCAACACCCCCGAGTGTACTCCCCCACTCTTGTTACAAAACCCCAAGCGGCAAACGGCAACTTTACCAGCCCTAGCGGCAGGTGGCATACTGGAGAGAGCCTGTACGATTTTGCGATCGAGCCAACAAGGAGCAAATCGACCATGACGAAGACCAAGGCACAGCAGATTATGGCGGCAACCGAGGTTCGCGCGGCAGACGACGTCACCGCGGCCATCCGAGATATCGCCGCCGAGTTTGAGCCCTACATTATCAAGCAGCGCCGGCACTTCCATAAGCACCCGGAGTTGAGCCTTGCCGAGGAGCGCACGACCTCCGACATCGCCAACCAGCTCGACGCCATGAATATCCCCTACGAGCGCCCGCTCAAGACGGGCCTGGTGGCGACGCTCCGCGGTACCGCGCCGGATGCCTACCGTGAGGACGGCACGCCGCGCCGCCGCATCCTGCTGCGCGCCGATATCGACGCTCTGCCCGTCACCGAGCAGACCGGCGAGGAGTTCGCCAGCGTCAACGAGGGCTGCATGCACGCCTGCGGTCACGACTGCCATATCGCTATGATGCTCGGCACGCTGCAGATTCTGCGCCACATGACCGATGACATCCACGGCGAGATTCGCATCGTATTCCAGCCCAGCGAGGAAAACGGCCAGGGCGCCAAGCTCATGATCGGCACGGGCGTACTCGACGGCGTCGACGGCGCCTACGCCACGCACATCTGGAGCGAGGTCGATGCCGGCACCGTAAGCTGCGAGCCCGGCCCGCGCATGGCAAACACCGACTGGTTCCGCATCGACGTCCGCGGCACCTCGTGCCATGGCGCCATGCCCCAGCGCGGCCACGACGCCGTTATGGTTGCCGCCGAAATCGTCAACGCCCTGCAGACCATCGTCTCGCGCGAGATTAGCCCCTACGAACCCGCCGTCATCACCGTCGGCGAGCTGCACGGCGGCACCGCGCGCAACGTTATCGCCGGCACGGCGTACCTCGCCGGCACGGTGCGCACCTATGGCGACAAGACGCATGAGGAGATGCCCGAGCTTATGCGCCGCATCGTGGAGCACACCGCAGCAGCACTAGGCGCCGAGGCCGAACTCACCGACTACACCATTGCCAACTACAAGGTCGAAAACGATGCTGCCTCGAGCGAGCGCTGCCGCCAAGCTGTGCTCAAGTGCTTGGGCCCCGCGGGCGAGGGCCATTACCGCGGCACGCTTTCGGGCGAGGACTTCTCGGAGTATCTGCGCCGCGTACCGGGCGTGCTCGCCTTTGTTGGCACGCGCAACCCCCAGATTGGCGCCACCTATGCCCAGCACTCCTGCTTCTATAAGATCGACGAGAGCGTGCTCGCCAAGGGCTCCATGGTAGCCGCTCAGTATGCCATCGACTTTTTGGCCGAGCCCACGCAAGAAGAGCTCGACGGCCCCACGATCGCCGCGGTTGCCGAGACCAATCCCGACCTGGCAGCCAAGCTGCGCTCTGCCAAGGCAACTGCCGCCGAGGCCCGCGACGCCGTGCACGACGCCCGCACCGCCCGCCATGCCGCAATCAAGGGCATCCACGATGCGCGGACTGCCGCTCGCCACGAGGAGAAGCATGGCGAGTAGACTGCAAGATTCTTCAAACACCCATTCAAAATAAAGAGAGGGCGGATGTTGGAACGAACATCCGCCCTCTCTTTATTTGTCAAGCGCTATTTCTACCATTTCAACCCCGTCCCCAAATGGCAGGCGGCAGGGCTACTCGTCCTGAGGGTCCTCGTCAGAGCTTGACTCGGGCGCCGGCTCGGGCGCAGGCTTAGACTCAGATGCGGACTCAGGCGCAGGCGTTGGCGAAGTATCCGGAGCACTGTAACCCGAAGCGGCGGACTTCTTCTCGAAGGGCAATACAAAAGTCAGGACATCGTCCTTGTTCTCCTCGGCCCACTCGCTTGCATAACGTGCGGCCCAGTAGCCAACGGCACGGTGCTTGAGCATCTTGCCAAAGACCGTAAGAAATACGGTGACAAAAGCGACCAACACTAGGAACAACACGAGCGTGATGCCGCCGCCGGTAACAATTGCCTCAATACCCGTAGGACGATAGTAGTAGCTATACATACCGACAGAGGCAATGGCGCCAAAGACGGCTGTCAAGATCCATGTAACAACGTTGGCGACCAAGCCCGTCAAAAACTCGGGAAGGAACGAAGCGCAGAACAGCTTGGTCTTATTGTTCTTAAAGGCCGCCCAGACCTTATCGAGCGAAAACGCGCTCTCGACGCGACCAGTCACCGCAAAGTGCATCACGGCAATGTCGGCGAACATCTTAAAGAAAACCCCCAGGACCGCCGTGGCAATCATAGCCAGGACAAGCAGGCCAAGCGAGCCAAACAGCGCAGCCTCCAGCGCATAAGAGCCGTAATAAGAATACGAGCCCGCGGCGCCAATTACCACGCCCTCCACCAGCGAAAGCACTACACCGATAACGGGGATGGCAGCGATGACCTCGAGCACGACCGAGATAACGCTCGAAAAGACTCCGAGGCCAAACGAGGTAGAGCGCATCAACGGACGATCCATGCCGTCATCGATCTTAAGCGACAGATCGCGACCCCACTCGATGCCAAAGCCCGAACCGCACACGCTCGCCACGTAGACGGCCAAAAAACCGATGGCAGCCGCAATGCCGCCAATAACGGGAATAAACAACACGAGCACCGACACAACGCAAATCAGCGCCGGCAAAAACGCGATTTGGCATACACGCTGAAGCACGCCCGGAGTCTTGGTCATATCTTGGAACGCCTGAGCCACACAGCCCTTTGGCGCATTCGCCACGGGCGGTTGCGGAACAAACTGCTGGGGCTGAGGCTGTCCCTGGGGAGCGGGGCCAGCGGCACCGGCATTAGGGGCACCGCACACGCCGCAGAACTTGTCGTTATCGCCCATGGGGGCGCCACACTGCGAACAGAACATCGAAATCATCCCTTCGTATCTAGAGCGAATCACCTGGATCGCAAACGATGTCTTTGGCATCATTATCGCCCAATGTGGGGACAAATACCCCAAGATGACCGATTTGCAACGCAGCCGGCTTTATTCAATGATTCGAAGGGTACGCCCGGGCTAGTTTGTGCCGCGGAAGCCCTTGCCGACGATTTCGGAGCTATCGACGATGGTGATGAAGGCGCCAGGGTCAATCTCGCGGGTATAGCGGCGCAGTTGCACTGCCTCGCGACGGCTCAGCACACTCATAATCACCGTGACGCACTTGCCCGAGAAGGCGCCATAGCCACGGCTGATCGTTGCCGTGCGGTTGAGATGCTTGACGATAAACTCCTCGACCTTAAGGGGCTCGGAGCAAATGATCGTGCAGACCTTACGAAGGTGAATGCTCTCGATAGCCTTGTCGACCACAAGCGTCTTGGCAAACAGACCGAGCACGCAGTACAGACCGACGCGCGGGCCATACAGGAAAGCCGCAATGGTCACGATGCCGATATCGACCAGCAACAGGGCACGGCCGATCTCGAGCGTCGTGCGGCGCTTGAGGATCATGGCAAGAATGTCCGTGCCGCCCGTCGAGGCGCCAATGTCAAAGACAATGGCACTGCCCAGCGCCGGCAAGATGACGGCAAAACACAGGTCGAGCCACATATCGCCCGTCATCGAAACATCCGTCGGAATGAAGAGCTCAAACAGCGAGACGTAGGCCGAAAGCGCAAACGAGGCAAAGACACTCCAAAGGATTGCCTTGCGCTCCAAAAAGATAAAACCCAGGATGACCAGGACCGCGTTGATAATCCACATAAAGACGCCGACGGGCAGAGTCGGGAACAGCGTGGAAAGAATGACCGACACGCCCGAGGTGCCGCCGAAGGCAAAGTGATTGGGGGTTTTAAAGGCCACGATGGCGAACGCCGTGAGGACCAGGCCCAGATTGAGCTCGGCAAAAAAGCGCGGAAAGCCTGGTTCCTGGCTGCGCTTGCGGCCGGCGCGCTCGCCACGTTCGATATCCTCGCGACCGACAACGCGCTCCATCGGCACCACCGGAGGACGATGCATCTCCTCGGCGGCACGCGACGCCGCCTCTGCCGCAGCGGCTTCAATCGCCCATGCCTTGCTTTCGGTCTCGTGTTCGTCGGCCATTACGGCAACCCCTCGTTAACAATTTGGAAACAATGCGCCCATTAGGGTAACGCGGAACGCGAAGATTGCAACCCTTAGTTAGACGAGCGGTATGCCTGCATCGGGGGCATATAGAAAACGGTCGACCGCACTTTTGCTTGCGCGGTCGACCGTTTAGCGTTTTCGCAGGTAAAACCTGCCAAAATAAACATCCCTTTTTGGTAGGTTACTCGTGCTGGCTGGTGCGGTGCTCGTACTCCTCGGGGGTGATGACATCCTCGATGCGCAGGTTGACGCCTGCCACCTCAAGGCCGGTCATCGCGGCCAGACGCTCGGTGACGCGCGCCTTAACGTCGTCAAAGATCGCAGGCGCATAGGCGCCGTACTCGATGATGACCGAGATGTTGACGACCACGCGGTTGTCATCGGTGACCTCAACCGTCACGCCCTTGGTCAGGTTCTCGGCACCAAACTGCTCCTGCACAAAGTGCATGAGGTTGCCCTTCATGCCCAGGACGTGCGGCACCTCGCGGGTGGCCATGGCGACGATCTTCTCGATCACGCCGTTGGAATAGGTCAGCGAGTCCTCGGACTCGTCCGCCTCCTCGTCCATCTCCTCGTTGTCCTCATCCGCATCGGACTCGGCCTCGACGAGTGCCTCGTCCTCGAGCGTCACGTCCCCGGCATCGGCGACGGCCTCATTCGCCTCGAGCTCGGTATCGGCTACATCGACCTTCGTGTTAAAAGCCATGGTTCCTCCTTATGCCTGCCGCGGATGCGACAGTCGAATTCATATTAGCGGCCGCTAAACAGACGGCCGAAGAAGTTGACGATACCGTTCTCGCCGTCGCGAATCTGGCCGATCACGGCGCCGATCAGCACAAAGAATGCGATGACGAGCGTGTCCCACAGGCCCAACGTAAGTACCAGCACGGCAAGGATAAAGCCTGCCACGGCGCCGAGCGTAGTGTTGGGATGGCGCACGGCGTAGCTCCAGATAGCAGCGCCCGTACCTTTGATGAGACCCATGGCCTCGTCAAAGTCGTTGGCGGCGCTGTCGTGCTGCTCGCCGGCCTCGGGCTTGGTGTCGGCGGACTCGCCTGCCGGCGTAACGTTCTGGTCGATCGTCAGGCGCGGCGTGCGGGCGGTCTTGTCTTGATTGGTATCACTCACCGGAAACCTCCACGGTCTGGACGGTAGTCTTGGACGGCAAAAAACGGACGCGCGCGGTCGTGCCCGGCGTGCCGAGCATGGTGTCGCAGGCCTTCTCGATGCGCTGCTGCATCGAGGTGGCAAGAGCGGCAACGTCCTTGTCATCGAGCGCGATGGCCTCGACCTTAAAACGAACGCGCGACTCGTCGGAGCCTTGAACGCGCGCCTCGATATGCTCAACCATCACGCGATCATCGCGCTCTGCCGCGGCACGGGCGCACGAGGAAAGCGCTGCGAGCGTGACCTCGATATTGCGCTCCCCCGCCGGATGCACGCAGGACGGCTCGCGACGCGCGAACATCAGGCGGAAAAAACCGATGAGCACGCCAAGCGCCACGATAGCGGCACACACCGTAACGACGACGCGAGGCATGGCGTCACGCAGCAGCAGCATAAAGCGATACGTATACGGTCCCCAGAACTGGCAGACAAGCGTACCCAGCGCCACGATGGCGGCGGCAAGATACACGATCGCTAGGGCTCGTTTGAGTACGCGCACGCGCGCTCCCTTCAGGTTTCGGTCCACAGAATGCAAAACGATTCGCATCATTATAAAAGAGCCGGGTCCGGTGCCATACGCACGCGGATCCGGCTCATCTATTCCACGAGGCTTGCATGCTCGCTTCATTATGCCCAGATATGCACGGCTTAACCCGTGTGGGCGCTACTCCTCCTCGAGGGCAGCGATGACCTCGTCGGTCATGTCCATGGTGCTGTAAACATCCTGGACGTCGTCGAGCTCCTCAAGACGGTCGATGAGGCGCTGGACCTTCTTGGCGTCGGTACCGGAGACCTCGGTCGGGGTAGTCGGGACCATGGTGGTCTCGGAGCCCTTGACCTGGACGCCCTGCTCCTCGAGCGCCTTGGAGACAGCCATGACGTCGTTAGCAGCGGTCCAGACGATCCACTCCTCGCCGGCGTCCTCGTAGTCCTCGCCACCGGCCTCGGCGATGGCCATCATGAACTCATCCTCGTCACCGGCAGGACCGTTGGCGATCATGGTCTCCTTCTTGGCGTTCTCGTCCAGGATCTCCTTGGCGACGACGATCTGGCCCTTGCGCTCAAACTGGAAGGCGACGGAGCCCGAGGTGCCCAGGTTACCACCAGCGTGGGAGAAGGCGGAACGGACATCAGCGGCGGTGCGGTTGCGGTTGTCGGTCAGGCAGTCAACGTAGACGGCGACACCGGCGGGACCGTAACCCTCGTACACGATGTTCTCGTAGACGGCGGCATCGGCACCCGAACCGAAGGCCTTGTCGATAGCGGACTTGATCTTGTCCTTGGGCATGGACTGAGCCTTGGCCTTAGCAACGGCAGCGGCGAGGCTGGCGTTGTTCTCGGGCAGCGGGTCGCCGCCGAGACGGGCAGCAACGGTGATGTTGCGGCTCAGCTTGGAGAAGAGGGCGGAACGCTTGGCGTCCTGCGCGCCCTTACGATGCTTGGTTGTGGCCCACTTAGAGTGTCCGGACATACGTGTCTCCTATCGGTTTCGACCTAAAGCCCAGCGCAGATGCTCGGGCAATATAAACAAACGTCGTTATGATATACCTACTGGCCTGCGAGATAAACCCCAAAATGAAGGCGTCGTGATGATGCAGCCCCTTAGTGCAAAGTAACCTGTCCCCTTTGCACCAAATTAGGACCAGAGGAGATCGCTGCGGGTGATGGTGGCGCCGATGGCAAAGGGCATGCAGGCGATGACCGGATACAGGTAGCGCATGTAGGTCGAGCCGTTGCAGGGACCAATCAGGCACACGGCGAGCACGCCCAGCAGCGGCACCCAAATGGCCAGCCCGCGCCACGAATGGCGACGTAGCAGATAGACCACCACGGCGATCATGATCCACACATAGGTGGCCGAGCTCATGGTGAGCGAGATAAACGGGATGCGTTGTACTGCCACGCGATACAGGTTGATCAGGTGGTCGCACCAGCGCACAACCTTGCTATCGACCGGATGGAAGTCAAAGTACTTGAGGTTATCGGGCTTCGCCATGATCTCGGCACTGCGCGCCGTGCTGTAGACCCATGCGTCGCGAGCGCTCGGATAAAAATACCCATAGTAGTTATTGATGAGCGCCGAGATATAGCACTCGGGGTCCTTTTTGAACATCTGGGCCCACACCTTAAAATAGGCCTTGATGTCCTCCTGCGAGGCGTACTCATTGAAGCAGTTTTTGACGGCATCCGACTTATCCGGGTTGTAACGGCGGCCCAGGTTCTCGTACTTGAGCACACGGTCGATCACGGCACGCTCTTCGTCGGTCACCAAGCCGTCGCAAGGAGCCTCCACGATGGTGCCGTCCTCCTTAACCGTGGGGTTGACGCCCGAGTTGAGGCCGTCGTGCTTTTGGACGAAACGAGCCGTCTGCTGGAACGGAATCGAGAGGATTTCGCGCTTGGAACCAGGCGTGATGTCGTGCGCCGGCATAAAGACCTTGGTGAAGTACATATTGGAGGCAAGGCAGAGTGCAAGCACCGCAAGAACTCCCACCCAGCGGAAACGCGGGATGGCGCCCGAAGGCGCAGCACCGGCCTGCTTGGCTGCACGATGAGCCACATGCGCGTCCCATGCGCAAAACGCCGCCGCGATCACGCATGCCGCCAGGGGAAACACCAGGCCGCCGTTGCGCAGAAACGTGGAACCCATGGCGCCCAGAGCGAGCAGCAGCCAGTCATGGCGCGCAAAGAGCACGGGCCTCTGTTCGCCCGCACGCTCGGCATTGGCATCGCGACGGGGCAGGCCGCATGCTACGAGCTTCACGGTCTGCACCAACAGCACTAAAAACGCGTCGGCAAACAGCACATCTTTGGTAAGCAGCGCCGCGTAGTTGGAGAACATGGGCATAAACACAAAGAACAGCAAGATCACGCCGCGGACCGGCAGGCTCACGCCCAGCTTGCGCAGCGACGAGATGGAATAGGCCATGCAGGCGGCGGTAATGACGAACTGGGCGCAGGTGTAGATGGCAAGACCTGCGTTGGCGCTATTGAACAGCGAAAGCCCCAGCTGGACGCATGAACCGATGATAGCCGTGTGCGCCACGGGGTGATGTCCGTTGAGCAACACATTGGGATTGAGCAGACGCAGGTAGTCACTCGTGCCGTTGGGGTAGTTGAACCACTGGCGAATCTGCGCACCCGTATCTCCCATAAAAAGGCCGGGCAGCGAAGCGATGAGCGTGGGCGCCCAAGCGACCATAAGCACCAGGAAGGGCCCGGCAAAGGGATGGACCGAGAGCACGGCGTGAGCCACACGCCATACGCGGCCAAAGTGCGCTTCGGAAAACGGAATGCGCCGAGAGCTCAGCCAATCTAGACACTCAAAGGCAAGGTAGAAGGCAACGACCGCCAAGAGCATCCAGCCCGCACCGCCTATCCAGGCGCAGATGATGCGGGCCTTGTCGCCGAGCACGATCTCGGCCGAATCGGTGAGGTCGTAGCTGCGGCCAAACACCATGCAGACGGCAAAGAACAGCGACGGAAGGATCACCGAGGGACGCCAAGCGTCGCCGCGGCCAAAGAATACGTAGCGAAACGGCAGCGTGAGCAGGCAGGCAAGCGCAAGCAGCATGACCGCGTCGGTATGGCCGGCAAACGAGAGGAGCACCTCGTAGCACACGTACAGCATGCCCGAGGCTTTGGGGTCAATCGCCAAGACTGCGTTGCTCGACACCGGGGCGGGATCGATGGAAAACGCCGTGGTCGCCAACAGCGCGAGCAAAAATGCGATGAGCGTCTGCTTGGCGGGGTAGCGCTTAAACCAGACGATGCGGGCAGCGTCGCGCGCAGCCGTTGTGGAGAGGTCGGGATCCTTCACAGTCCGAAAGCCTTTCTAGAAACCTATCAAACTCGGCAAGACCACCACAAAGGTGCCTGTCCCCTTTGTGGTGGTCTTGGTTAGGCGTCGAGGTAGATGCGCTGGGGACGATTGCGGTGTCGGGCGAAGATGATGAGCGCCAGACCGGCAATCACGAGTGGCAGGCTCAGCAGCTGACCCATGGTGATGACGCCTCCCAGCAGATAACCCAGCTGGGCATCGGGCACGCGCACGAACTCAACGAGAAAGCGGACGATGCCGTACCCCATCACGAACACGCCCATAAACGTACCCTGGGGCAGCAGCGGCTTTTTGCGGCTGAGCACCTGCAAAATACAGAAGAGCACGACGCCCTCTAGGAATGCCTCATAGAGCTGGGAAGGATGACGCGGCATATCGCCCGCGGTGCCGCCAAAGACCACACCCCAGGGCAGATCGGTCGGCTTACCCCACAGCTCACCGTTGACGAAATTGGCACAACGGCCCAGGCACAGGGCCAGCGGAGCGCCGATCACGGCAAGGTCGGCGACGGTCCATGCATCAAGCTTGTACATGCGGCACACGATGATGCCGCCCAAGATGCCGCCCACCAGGCCACCGTGGAAGCTCATGCCGCCCTCGTTGGTGGCAAAGATCTCGAGCGGGTGAGTCCAATAGTAGCCATCGCCGTAAAAGACGACGTAGAACAGGCGCGCGCCGATGATGAGACCAAAGACCGCGCCGACCACGACGCTCGTCAGGTCATCGATCGTGATGTCGAAGCCCCAACGACGCTGCGTGCGGTACATAACAACCGCCGTGAGCAGGGCGCCGACCACATAGGCCAGACCGTACCAGTAGATGGTGATGGGGCCCGCCGAGATCGCAACGGGGTCAAGCATATGGTAGAGGTCGTTGAGCATATCGATCCCCCTGCTCCCTACATACAAATGCGGCCGCGGGCCTTGCGCTCGCAGCCGCATATTTGGGCGTAACGTCTATGCGGAGCGTACCGTCCGCAGCTTTCGCATCTTAGAACGGTGCGTACTCGTCGTACAGGTCCTCGGCCTCGCCGGAAGCATTGACCTGCTCAACGCGGGTAACGCCGGGCACGTGCTCCTTCAGGATGCGCTCGATACCCATGGAAAGGGTCAGCGAGCTCATGGGGCAACCGGCGCAGGCGCCCTGCAGTTCCAGCTTGACGACGCCCTCGTCGTCGACGCCCACATACTCCATATCGCCGCCGTCGGCCTGCAGGTTGGGGCGAATCTCTTCAAGAACCTTCTTAAGCAGCTCTTCGTTAACAGCCACAGGGGCTCCTTTCTCACAATAACGCGGGCACGCCCGCGGACAGGGGCTATGTTACTACAGCCATGTACCCGCTTAGGCGCCAGCCATGCGTGCGGACACGACTTTCACGAGCAGTCAATTTGGGACGGGTCTCTTGTTGGCTGTTTTGCCGCCAGCTGGCGTTGGCACGCGCTACTGTTGAGCCTGTCCCCCGGTACCAATCTGGACATCGACGATGACCTGGCGGTAGCTGATGCCGCAGGAGTCGAGAATGCGGCGGCTGATACGGCCGTCATCGGTGTCGGCATACTTATTGTCCAGGTAGACGACCTCGCCCACGCCCACCTGCGCCAGGATCTTGGCGCAGTCGTGGCACGGAAACAGCGTGACGTAGACCGTGGAACCCTCGAGGTCTTTGAGCGAGCCGCGGTAGTTGAGCACGGCGTTGGCCTCGGCATGCACCACGTAGTTGTGTTTATCCTGCAACGGGTCATCGCTCGTTCCCCACGGGAAAAAGTCATCGTTGAGCGCCGAGGGCGTACCGTTGTAGCCCACCGAAAGGATGCGGTGGTTGGTGTTGGCGATGCACGCGCCCACCTGCGTGTTGGGGTCCTTACTGCGGCGCTGCGCGGCGATGGCCACGCTCATAAAGAACTCATCCCAGCTAATAACGTCGCGGCGCTTGCCCGACGCGGTTTGATGAAGATCGTCCGACATGGCAGACACCTCCGAAATCGCAATAGTTTGACCCATTGTAGCAGGTGAAAGGTAGGGGCGCTTATCCCACCAGCCCCCCGCCCTACGCGCGACGGGGCTTTTGGTTGATGTGGTAGAGCTCGGCGAGACCCCGCAGCGTCAACGCGTCATCGACCGTCAGGCTATGGCCGACCAGCGCCGCAAGTGCCTCGGCATCGTCGCCGGTAATGACGATGGGCACATCACCCTCCCCCGCGGCCTTGGTCGCGCGCATCTCGGCAAGCACCATGTCGAGCATGCCGTCGATGCGGGCCACCTCGCCCAGAACCACGCCCGAGCGCATGGCCTCACGCGTGTTGCGGCCGATGACGTGTGTCGGCGCCGAGGGCTCAACCTGAGGCAGGCGCGCTGCTGCCGCCGAAAGTGAGCGGGCGCCGAGCGCCAGCCCCGGCGCGATAACGCCGCCGGCAAAGGTACCGTGCGCGTCGATGACCTCGATATTGGTCGTGGTGCCTAGGTCGATCACGATGCACGGCGAGCCGTAGACGGCGCGGGCCGCCACGGCATCGGCGATGCGGTCGGGGCCGATTTCGGCCGGATCGTCGTAGTGCACGGGCATGCCGGTCTTAAGTCCCGGCCCCACGGTGAGCACGCGCCCCGTGCAGGTGCGGGAAAGCGCCGCCTTCCACGGGCGCTCGAGCGCCGGGACCACGCAGCTCAGCACAGCAGCCGCAGGCACAAGCGCACCTGGCATGCCCGCATCGGCCGCCAGCGCGGCCATGACCTGCACGAGACGCATGCGCGCCTCGTCTGCTGTGATGCTCGACGGCGTGGTGATCTCGCACGTCGCAAGCGGACATTCCTGCGCCGCGGCCGAATCCTCTGCAAACAGGCCAAAGCGAATGAACGTGTTGCCCACGTCGACCGTCAATATATATGCGCACCCATTAAGCATCGTCGGCGCTCCTTTCGTCTGCCCAGCAGTATATCGCCTACCTAAACCAGTCATCCCAAAATGACTAGCTTGCGGCTATACTGGTGCGCGGTCGTTTGCGAGCTCACGCGGCGACCCTTGGTAACCCGACTTCCCGCGCCGTATCCGTAACGGCGCTCCCGGGGGAAGCGGATATACGCAAAGGAGTTTTATATGAGCAATCCCTCGAACCGCGCTTCGATGCGCGGGCAACTCACGCTGCGCGGCGTCGTCATCGGCGTCCTTGGCTGCGTGATCATCACGGCAAGCTCGGCCTACACCGCCCTCAAGATGGGCGCACTCCCCTGGCCGATCGTCTTCGCTGCCGTCATCTCGCTGTTCTTCCTTAAGCTCATGGGCAACGCCAGCCTCAACGAGGCCAACGTCACCCACACCATCATGTCCGCAGGCGCCATGGTCGCCGGCGGTCTGGCGTTTACCATCCCGGGCGCCTGGATGCTGGGCTATGCCGACCAGATCAGCTGGCTCGACATGTTTATCGTGGCACTCGCCGGCACTATCCTGGGCCTGCTGGCCACAGCACTCATTCACCGTCACTTTATCGTGGACGCCGCGCTGGAGTTCCCCACCGGCAACGCCGCAGCTCAGACCCTGCGCGCGACCGAGGCCGGCGGCAAGACCGGCAAGCAGCTCTTTGGCTCCATGGCCATCGCCGGCATCTACAGCGTGCTGCGCGATGCTCTGGGCATTGTGCCCAGTATGCTGTGCACGCTCAACATCCCTGGCGTGACCTTTGCCATCTACAACTCGCCCATGCTGCTCTCCGTCGGCTTCCTTGTGGGCTTCGCCCCGGTCGCGTTCTGGTTTGCCGGCGCGCTGCTGGGCAATTTTGGCATCATTGTCGGCGGCACCGCTGCCGGTCTGTTTGACGTTATGACCGCACAGGGCATTGTTAAGTCCCTGGGTATGGGCCTCATGATGGGCTTTGGCGTCGCCGTCGTCCTCAAGGACATCTTGCCGCAGGTCGCCGGTATCGTCCGCGGCCTCGCCGCCGACAGCTCCACCGACACCGACGAGCAGTCGCTCATCTCGGGCTCCCTTAAGCTCGACGCCGGTATCATCGGCCTGGGCGCTGCCGCCATCGCCGTGATCATCGCCATCGTGCTCGACCTTGGTCCCGTCCCGGCCGTCATCGTCACGCTGTTCACCTTTGTCACCACCATCATGAGTGCACAGAGCTGCGGCCAGACGGGTATCGACCCCATGGAGATCTTCGGCCTCATCGTCATGCTCATCGTGGCGGCCTTTGCACAGATCGCCCAGGTCAAGCTGTTCTTTATCGCCGGCATCGTGGCCGTGGCGTGCGGCCTTGCGGGCGACGTCATGAACGACTTTAAGGCCGGCGCCGTGCTGGGCACCAACCCGCGCGCACAGTGGGTTGGCCAGGCCATCGGCGGCATCGTGGGCGCCCTGGTCGCCGCCGCCGTCATGGTCGCGCTCGTCACCGCCTATGGTCCGGACGCCTTCGGTCCCGACAAGAGCTTTGTGGCCGCACAGGCAAGCGTGGTCGCCACCATGGTCTCGGGCATCCCGAGCGTACCGTGGTTCGCAGGCGGCTTTATCGCCGGCATCGTCATGTACTGGCTCGGCATTCCGGCCATGATGATCGGCCTGGGCGTGTACCTGCCGTTCTACATGTCGCTCACGGCCTTCCTGGGCTCCTGCGTTAAGCTCGCCTACGACAAGTGGGCCGCACACCGCGACGCCGAGGCCGGTCTTTCGGACGAGGAGAAGGCCGTCAAGGATGCTGCCTTCCAGGAGCAGGGCTTGGTCGTCGCCAGCGGCCTGCTCGGTGGCGAGTCCATCGTCGGCGTTATCCTGGCGTTTGTCTCTGTTGGTCTGAGCCTGCTGGGCTAAACCCAATAACAACGCACCCGTGCAGAGCGCGGGGTCGGAGACCATCCGGCCCCGCGCTTTTTTGTCTATTTGACTCTTATGATCCTCACGGCGTTTTTAGTCATGCCGATTGGCCTGACTTCCAGGTCAACAAACCCTGTCTGACACCTCGCTCAACGCGGTGTAGAGTAAAGACGACGGGCGGGATACGCGGCACGTGCCAGAACGAGGTGGACATGGAACTCGATAAACAACAGCTCAAGCGACTGCGCGAGCGCCATCACCGGCGCCATGGCATCCGCCCCGCCCACAGCGAGGCCATGGAGAACGCAAGCCGCTTTCTAAAGCGGGCATTCAACATTCGCGAGGGGCGCGCGCCCTATCACGCGATTCGCAAGCGCTTTGTAAACGGGGCGCGCCTGACTGGCTCGCACTTATGCATCCTGATTATTGCCATGTTGATCGCGAGCATCGGCCTCGATATCGACTCGGATATCGCCATTGTAGGCGCCATGCTCATCTGCCCGCTCATGGGCTCGGTCCTTGCCATGGCATACGGCATCGCCACGCTCGACCGCGAGATCACCCTTGAGGCCGTCGCGAGCTTGGCTCTACAGATGGCCTTTTGCCTGGTCACATCCACGTTGTACTTTAAGCTCTCGCCCCTTGGCACCACTACGGCCGCCATCATCGACAATTCGACACCGACTGTTTGGGACCTTGCCGTCGCGCTTGCGGGCGGCTTTGCGGGTGGCCTGGGCAACTCGCGCGACCAGGAACCCGCCACGCTCATCGCCGGCGTGGCCGTGGCAACCGCGCTGATGCCGCCCCTGTGCGCGGCGGGCTATGGCATCGCCATCGCAAGCGGGTCGCTGTTTCTCTCGGCGCTTTATGAGTTTGGCATCAACGTGGTCTTTATCGCACTGGCTGCCGAAGCCGTGCTGCTTCTATTGCGCGTGCCGCTCAAGCGCGACCTCAACGGCGACGGCATTGTGACTGCCGAGGAAGATGCCGAGGTCGACGAGCTATCACGCAAGGTGCGCCGCCGCATCATTGTGGGCACGGTAGTCTTTGCCATCCCCTGCATCGTTATGACGGCGGGCTCTATCGGCTCGGCGCAGGCCGGCGTGCAGGACGGCTACGGCGTCACCGAGACCACGCGTGAGCTCGCCGCGGTGCTACCGGGCTTTAAGGACTACACCGTCGCCGTCGAGACCTCGGCTACCGAAGGCGAGGAGGAGGGCATCGTCGAGCGCGAGATTGTCGCCCATGTGACGACAGGCGAGGCGCTTGGGGCACACGACCGCCGTATCGCCCGCAAGCTCATCGACCTCAACGTGCCCGAACTCGATCGCGTGGAGTTCGATGTGAAGTGATGCGGAGCGCGGCCCTACAGCTCGTACTTGTACACGCGGTAGATGTACTTTTCGGCTTCCATCTCAAAGGTAGCGATGGGTAGACCATACCGATCGTACTCGGTAAAGGTCTTTGCCTGGCCCGATGCCACGAGCATGCTGTTCGAATTGCCGACGCGCTGCGCACTGCTCACATAGCCCGAAAACGGCACGGCGATCTGGTCCTCAAGTTCGTAGGTGCGCGCCGTCTCGTCCACTGTAAAGATGCGCCCAAACGAATGCGTGCCCTTGTTGTAGTCGGTCACCACCGCGGAGCCCAGCTGGCCCCAGTCGAACTTGGGATAGCTTTCGGCCGCACCAAAGTTGTTGTCGTACAGCAGCACCTGGTAGCGATTGGTCGTTGCCGTATCGGAACTCGGCAGATACGTCACGCTGTGCTGGCCCGCGTTGAGCGAAAAATCGCCCTGAGCCTGCAGCAGCTTGTCCTCAAAGCCCGAGCCGGCCCAAAAATCGGGCGAGCCCATGAGCCAATCGACCGTGGGTGTGCCGTAGATATCGGCGAGCTTGATGACCGTCGAGGTCTCGCGCGAGCTGAGCAGGACGGTACTGTCGCCGAGCCACTGGATCGTGTTGATATGGATCCAATCCAGGTCGCCGTCCGAGGCCACCTTGGCGCTCGCTTTGAGATCGGGGAAGATGTCGCCCAGGTCTACAACGAGAGAAACGGCGCCCGTCGCTATGTCGATCTTGATGATGAGGTCCTCGACATTAACGCGCTCGCCCTTGTCCTTTTTAGCGGCTGCGCGGTCGACGTCCAAGTCGGCCTCGGAGCCGACGTGGCTCGCCAGCACCAACAGGTTACCGTTGTCATCGAAAGCGTAATCGTGGTGCAGTTCGTAGTCGCCCGCGCTCCAGACGTTCACCACCTGGCCGATGGCGTTGATCTGGGCCATCTTGGTCGTCGAGACGCTCATGATCATGCTGCCGTCGCCCGGGAACAGCAGGCGATGGCTGCGGTAGCCGATGATCGGCACCTCGCCGCGAATCTGACCCGCATTGTCGTAGAGGTACATAAAGTCGAGCTTGGACGAGTCGTTGCCCAAGATGGTAAAGAGGCCATCGGCAAGCGGCGTATTGGACTCCCCCGCCGTGACGGCGAGGTGTTTCTCTTCCTCGCCCTTGAGCGCCGGCGTCTTGACGGTGAATTTCGAGGTACGGCTCGTGCCGTCCTGCGCGATGCAGGTTAGGGTTACCGTGTTTTTGTGGTTGGGAATGAGACCGATGACCTTGAACTCGTGCTCCGTCGCCGACGTATCGTCGCCGCGAGGCGTACGGGAAAAGGCCGCCACTTTGGGGGAATCAGCGAATTTCTTACGGCCGGCGACCTCGTAGGTGACGGTTACGGGGTCCGTCGTTGCAAAACGCACGTAGCAACTCAGGGTGTCGGTGCCAAAGGGATCGGCTTTGATAAACGGGGCAGTTTCGTCGTAGTCGCCTGCAGCGTATTCGGCATCGAGCTGTTCTTTGATGGCAGCCTGTTTCTCGACGTTGTAGGTCGCGATGATCTGATTGTGGACTTTCTTCTGTTCGTCGGTGAGTCCGTCGTCCGCGTTGGACATATCGTTCGCATCGGCTCCGGCAGCGGAGCAGCCTGCAAGTCCCGCGCTCGCCAGCGCCAACGCGCCCGCCGCCGTGCCCGCAAGGGCAGCACGGCGCGTGAGCGGCCAGCCGCCTTCGTTACTCGATCCCATGTCGTCACCATCGAAGAGTTCCATCGCTGCCGTTTCCTTCATATTCCAGGGCACTTGCCCAACCCTGTCCAATTATGGCTCGCAGCTTAACAAACGTCCCTTAAGGCTAGCTTAGGCTCACAGCAGCCGGAGCCGTTAGCCGCAAGACGCACAGGGGACGCAGGAATACGATGATCCGTTTTCCTCCGTCCCCGAGGGATCATTTTTAGTACTTGAAGAAGCCCTCGCCCGAACTTTCGCCCAGCTTGCCTTCGTCGAGCATCTGCCTGAGGACGGAGGCCATGGCCTTAAAGTTGTAGGGCATCATCATCTTTTTGAGCAGTGGGCTCACCAGGCCCGGGACCTTCTGATACTGCATAACGATGTTGTAGGCCGTCTGGATGCCCACCGTGTCGAACACGCGGAACGGGCCCTTAGGCGCGCCGGTGCCGCGCGTCCATGCGAGGTCGATGCTCTTGGGGTCGCTGATGCCCGAGACATACAGGTCGAGGCCCGAAAGCAGCCACGGCACCAACATGGAGTTGAGCAGGTAGCCGTTCTTTTCCTTGTTGACGGGAAGCGCCAGCATGCGAATGTTGTTGGCAAAGTCGACGAGCTCGTCAAAATAGCGCTTGTCGGTTTGGCTCTGGGCCATGACCTCGGTCATGTTGTTCTTCCAGATGGAGTTGGCAAAGTGCAGCGATAGGTACTTCTCGGGGCGGCCGGTGTACTTGGCAAAGGTACTCGGCAGCAGTGTGGAGGAGTTGGTCACGACGACGGTCTTTTGCGGCAGAACCGGGGCGAGCTTCTTGTAGAAGTCGATCTTTGCCTGAGTGTCCTCAGCCATAGACTCGATGACCAGGTCGGCGTCGGCCACGGCCTTGGCAAGATCGAGCTCCAGCTTGAGTGTGGAGTAGGCACGCTCGACGGCGGAGAGTGCCGCCTCCTTGTCGAAGGGCTTGCCGCTATCGGCGATACCGGCACACCACTCGCCCGTGCCGTCCGCCATGCCCTCGATAGCAGCGATGTACTCCTCGCGCACGTGGTCGATCTTGGGCTGGGTGCGGCCGATGCTGCCCTCGCTGCGCAGCCACATCGTCACATCAAAGCCGCAGTAGGCAGCCTGAAAGGCAATCTGGCTTCCCAATACGCCGCCACCGGCAACACAAACGGTCTTGTAGCTCATAAGGACGGTCCTCTCTTACGTAATTCCATAGATGTGTATTTATTCAACCGTAAGGGGACTGCACGCTGGGGATGGGTTCTATAAACGGACGGTAATTTGCGGCGAACGGCTACACTTGTTCATTATTTCAAGGCGCCGAGGGCGATTTTTTGTGCCACCGAGACGTCGTTTGCGGAAGTATGCGGCAAATTCCGGAACCCTTGAGCACACCCCGGTTTTTCGCCAATAAAACCGCAGGTACAGAGATTGGACATATCCGGCGTGCTCGGCCCATTCAGATTTTGCCGCATACTTCCGAAATCTAAGTTCGCAAGGGGTAATAGCTGGGGCGTTTACGCAACATATGTCCAGTAAAAACGGGTGGTAGCCGGTACGGCTACCACCCGTTTGCCCCATATCTAGCCCATAGCAGGCCAGTTACTTCTTAATGCCGCGTCCCAGGCGCTCAGCGACCGACGCCACGGCACTCTCGTCGACCGAGCCGCAGCTCACGCAGCCGTCATGGGCACGCATCTGGCCGGTGACCTCGTCCATCGCGAGCGGCGCCACCTTCTCGAGCTTAAAGCCCTTGCCGGCGCGCATGTTCTCCTTAGCCACGCTGATCATGAGCTTAATACGGTTAAGCTGGTTGACCTCGGACGCGCCGGGGTCGTAGTCCACCGCGACGATATTACTCTCGGGGTGCTGGCGGCGCAGCTCCTTGATCACGGCCTTGCCCACCACGTGGTTGGGCAGGCACGCGAAGGGCTGCGTGCAGATGATATTGGGTGCGCCATGATCGATCAGGTCGAGCATCTCGGCCGTGAGCAGCCAGCCCTCGCCCATGTTGTTGCACACCGAAAGCACCGTGCGGGCCTTGTCGGCCATGGTGCCGATGCGCTCGGGCGCCTCGAAGCGGCGGGACTTCTCGAGCATCTCCTCCACCGGCGTGCGCATCCAGTCCACGAGCTTGATGAGCGCCTGCATACCAGCGCGCGTGGTAGCGGAGCTTCCCAACTCGTCCTTCTGCAGCTCGGCGTTGCTCATGGAGTACAGGAAAAAATCGAGCAGACCCGGCACCACGGCCTCGCAGCCCTCGCGCTCGATGACATCGACCACGTGGTTGTTGGCTGTGGGGTGGAACTTGACCAAGATCTCGCCGACCACGCCCACGCGCGGCTTGGTGCCCTCGCCCACGAGCGGCATGGTGTCGAACGCGCGGATGGCCTCGCGGCATAGCTTGATGTAGTTGTGGCGGTTAAACTTGGGCGCCAGCTTGCGGGCGCGCGCCATGTACTCCTCGTAGAGCGCGTTGGCGGCACCGGGCGTGGCCTCGTACGGGCGGCAGCGGTAGAGCATCTGCATCATCACGTCGCCAAAGAGCACCGCGTAGACTGCCTGCTTAAGCAGCGCCGGCGTAATCTTAAAGCCGGGGTTGTCCTCGCCGAGCGCCACGGCCGAAAGCGAGATCACCGGGATCTCGGGGTGGCCGCTCTCGCGCAGGGCCTTGCGGATGAGTGCGATGTAGTTGGTGGCACGGCAGCCGCCGCCGGTCTGGCTGATAACCACGGCAGTCTTGGACAGGTCGTACCGACCGCTCTCGATGGCCTCCATAATCTGGCCCGTCACCAGGATCGACGGGTAGCAAATGTCGTTGTTCACATAGCGCAGGCCGGCCTCGACGGCGTCGTGATCGGTCGAGGGCAGCAGCTCCAAGTTGTAGCCAGCACCGCGGAACACCTCTTTGACCAGGTCAAAGTGGATCGGCGCCATCTGCGGGCACAGGATGGTGTAGCCCTCCTCGCGCATCTGCTCGGTAAAGGGCACCTTGGGCCACGCGGTCGATGCGCTCTCACGCTGCGCCCCGAACGTGTACTTGCGGCTCGCGAACGCGGGGGCGTCCGTGGAGGGCGCCACCGGCGCGGCATCGCCCTGCTCGTAGGCCTCGCCCGCGGCCGTGGCCTCGGCCAAGCGCTCGGCCTCCTGGTCCTTGAGCGCTGCCATGAGCGAGCGGATGCGGATGCGCGCGGCACCCAGGTTGGACACCTCGTCGATCTTGAGCACGGTGTAAATCTTGCCGCTGGCCTCAAGGATTTCCTGCACCTGGTCGGTAGTCAGGGCATCGAGACCGCAGCCGAAAGAGTTGAGCTGAATCAGGTCCAGGTCGTTGCGCATCGTCACAAAACGGGCGACGGCGTACAGGCGGCTGTGATACATCCACTGATCGACGACGCGAATCGGACGCTCGGGCTTCACCAGATGCGCGAGCGAATCCTCGGTAAAGACCGCAAAGCCAAAGCTCGAGATAAGCTCGGGCAGGGCATGGTTGATCTCGGGGTCGTTATGGTAGGGACGACCGGCGAGCACAATGCCATGGCCACCGTGGTCCTCGACCCACTTGAGAGCCTCCTCGCCCATGGTCTGGATGTCCTCGTGGAAACGCGCATCGGCCTCAAAGGCAGCGTTAACGGCGGCATCGACCTCGGAGCGCGTGATCTTAGGACCGCGCACGCGACCGCGACCGGCTTGCGCATCGGCCACGCGGTCGACGGCGAGCACCTGGTACAGACGGCGCTTGAGCTCGGTCTTGTCGTGATAGGGCACAAACGGGTACAGGAACTCGATGTTCTGCTCGCGGATCTCGTCGATGTTGAGTGCCAACGCCGTGGGGTAGCTCATGACAATGGGGCAGTTGTAGCAGTTGCCGGCGGTCGGATCCTCCTTGCGCTCCCAGCGCACGCACGGCATCCAGATAAAGTCGACATCGCGGTCGATGAGGTTCATCACGTGGCCGTGGCTCATCTTGGCCGGATAGCACACGCTCTCGGACGGCATGGACTCGATGCCCGCCTGGTAGGTCTTTTTGCTCGACTGGTCGGACAGCTGCACGCTAAAGCCCAGGCGCGTAAAGAACGCATGCCAGAAGGGGTAGTTCTCGTACATGTTGAGCGCGCGCGGGATGCCGACGGTGCCGCGCGGGGCCTCGTCGGGGCTCAACACCTCGCGGTTAAAGAGCAGCTCGTTTTTCTTTTTGAAGAGGTTAGGGGCCTCGGTCTTTTGTTTTTTGTGGCCGGCGCCCTTCTCGCAGCGGTTGCCGGTAATGAAGCGCCTACCGCCGCCAAAATCGTTGACGGTAAGCTGGCAGTTGTTAGAGCAACGGCCGCAACGGACATGCTTTTGCGTCACGGTAAGGTGCGCGATGTCCTCGGCCGAGAGGATGGTCGAAGTGCCGTCGGCGCCGGCGCGATCGCGGGCGAGCAGGGCCGCACCGTAGGCGCCCATGCAGCCGGCGATGTCGGGACGTACGGCATGAACGCCGGTGAGCTGCTCAAACGCACGCAGCGTAGCATCGGACATAAAGGTGCCGCCCTGGACGATCACCTGGCTGCCGATCTCCTTGGGGTCGCGCAGCTTAATGACCTTGAACAGGGCATTCTTGATGACGGAATAGGACAGGCCGGCCGCGATGTCGCCCACCGTGGCGCCTTCCTTTTGCGCCTGCTTGACGCGCGAGTTCATAAAGACCGTGCAGCGGCTGCCCAGGTCGACCGGGGCCTTGGCATGGATGGCAGCGTTGGCGAACGCGCGCACGTCCATGTTCATAGACACGGCGAAACTCTCGATAAAGCTGCCGCAGCCCGACGAGCAAGCCTCGTTGAGCATGATGTGCTCGATAACGCCGTCCTTGACGCGCAGGCACTTCATGTCCTGGCCGCCAATGTCCAGAATAAACTCGACGCCGGGCAGGAATGCCTTGGCGCCGCGCAGGTGTGCAACGGTCTCGATCTCGCCGGAATCGGCCTTGAGGGCCTCGATGAGCAGTGCCTCGCCGTAGCCCGTGGTAGTCACGTGGCCGATAGTGCAGCCGGCGGGGATGTGGTTGTAGAAATCGGCCATGATGACCTTGGCCGTGCCTAGGATGTCGCCGTTGTTGTTGCCGTACCAGGTGTGCAGCAGCTGACCGTCCTCGCCCACGAGCGCGGCCTTCATGGTGGTGGAGCCGGCGTCGATGCCGATGAACACGCGGCCGGTGTAGCCGTCGAGCTTGCCCTTGGGGACGACTTCCTGGTCGTGGCGGGTCTTGAACTCGGCAAAGTCCTCATCGGTGGCAAAGAGCGGATCCAGACGCTCGACCTCGGCACCTTGTGTGTCACCCAGGGCATCGATGGCCTCGATGAGCTGCGGGAACGTGCTGAGCTTGTTGGACTCGTGCGCCATGGCGGCGCCGCTCGCCACAAACAGGTGAGCGTTTTGGGGCACAATGCGGTGCTCCTCGTCCAGGTTGAGCGTGAGGTAGAAGCGGTGGCGCAGCTCGGAGAGGTACTGCAGCGGGCCGCCCAGGAAGGCGACGTTGCCTCGGATGGGACGGCCGCATGCCAGGCCCGAGATGGTCTGGGTCACGACAGCCTGGAAGATGGAGGCGGCCACGTCCTCGGGGCGGGCGCCTTCGTTGAGCAGCGGCTGGACGTCGGTCTTGGCAAAGACGCCGCAGCGGCTGGCGATGGGATAGATGGTGGTGGCGTTGGCCGCGAGCTCGTTAAGGCCGCTGGCATCGGTGTGCAACAGGGTTGCCATCTGATCGATGAAGGCGCCCGTGCCACCGGCGCAGGTGCCGTTCATGCGCTGCTCGATGCCGTTGTCGAAGTAGATGATCTTGGCGTCCTCGCCGCCCAGCTCGATGGCGACATCGGTGGCCGGGATGAGGGTCTCGACGGCACGCTTGCTGGCGATGACCTCCTGGACAAACTCCAGGTCGAGCCACTGGGACAGCAGCAGACCGCCCGAGCCGGTGATGGCGCAGGTCATCTGGGCCGTCGGCAGCACGGTCGCGGCACCCTCGAACAGATCGCGGGCGCAGGCACGGACGTCGGTGTGGTGGCGTTGGTACTTGGCGTAGACGATCTGATTGTCGTCGTTGAGCACGGCGAGCTTAACGGTAGTGGAGCCCACGTCGATGCCCAGGTGCAGGTTGCCACGAGCGTTCTCGGGGTTGAAGATCGCGCCTTCGGGGGCCTGGGAGGCGGTGGCGGTTACGGACTCGGCAACGTTGGGCGTGGCTGCGTCGGCAGTGAGCGCCTCCCCTGCCGCGTTCTTGGCATCGGCAACTGCCTCGGCAACTTTCTCGGCAGCTGCGGTCGCGGCCTTCTGCGCGGCATCCACCACGGCGGGTGCAGCCTCACGCGCGGCAGCGACCATACGGTCCTTAATGCCCTCGACGAGTTTGCTCATTGTCTCTCCTCTTAGTTGTTGGACTCGACGGCTGCGGCGGTGTCGGCCGCGTCCTCGAGCTGCAGGTTCAATAGCTTCATGCCGTATTCCGGCACGTTGATATCGATGGGTTGGCCATACAGATCACCAGGGCGCACAAAAGCGAGCACCGTCATAATGCGCGCCATGGCCTCGGGCGATTCGGTGAGCCCGCGCTCAAACCAGCGCTGAATCATGCCGACCTCGGCGCTCACGACGTAGGTAACGTAGTAGTCAAAGAACGTGCCCAGCGCCAGGCCCAAAATGCCCGTCTGCGCACGCGGCACCACAGCCTCACGCGCGGTGTCGATGATCTTTTTAATGAAGGCCTGGTCGCCGCCCGGACCCAGCAGCGCACCGATTAAGTCGCGATTGGCCGCAAGATAACGCAGCAGCTCAACCGAACCGGGCGCCGGCTCGAGCTCATCGATGTTGTGATAGAGATCAGGCAGCTGAGCTGCGGTGATGAGCTCAATGCGCTCACGGATCTCGGCCAGCAAGCCGTCCTCGATTTGATTGATAAAGTCGGGGATATCGCGGTAGTGCGAATAGAACGTGCGGCGCGTAAGGCCGGCACGCTCGGTGAGCGACGCGACGTTAATGCGCGAAAGGTCGCCGCTTTCGGCAAGCTCGCTGGCAAGCGCCTGGCGAAGGGCACGCTGCGAGCGAAGGGACCGGCGATCGCATTTCTCGAGCTGGGACAAGCGTCCTCCTTGTTACTCAGCCTGTGCGCTATTGCACAGTGCGAGTATTATTGCACACCGTGTGCATCAACACGTAAAGGCAATATTTTGGATGTGACAGGGACCGTCCCTTTGCCACATTATTCGATGACGGTGCGGGAGCTTTGCTTGCACATGGTGGCGAGCATATGCTTGGGGACGGCGTGGACCATGCAACTGCCGATGGTCGCGCTCGCGGCGGCCTTGGCCGCGTCACTGCCGTTTTTGGTCGCGTAGCTGTGACGGAAACGCTTGAGCATGGCGATATCGTTGCCGCCGTCGCCGTAGACCGCGACCTCGTCCTCGGCAATACCGTAGTAACCCGCCAGCCAGGCCACGCTCTCGCCCTTGTTGCACGCCACGTCCGTGATCTCGAACATCACCGGATCGAACGGCGCGTTGACCACACGGTCCGAGCGCTCGGCCAAATACGCTTTAAGGTCGCGCTCCAGCTTGAGCGAGGTCACGCGACAGTTGATCTTGCACACATCGTGGCGCAGGATGTCACCGATCGACTGGTCGAAATACTGCTCCTCGTGATACCCGCCACGTGCACGCATGCCACGCATCACGATGCGCTTGATAGGGCTGTCCTTTTTAAAGCCCGCCTGATGCATCTCAAACGATCCGCTCGAGAACATGCCATCGGGCGTGGAGCAATCAAAGCAAATGTCCGGAAACTCCTTGAGCAGCTCCTCGGTGATCTGCGGGTCGATGGTCCAGGTCTTGAGCACCTCGCCATGGCTGTCGCGCACGATGGACCCATTGGAGCAGCAGGCGTCAAGCGGCAGGCCCGTAAAGCCATGCTCGCCGATCGGCAGCGTTGAGCGTCCGGTCGCGGGAACCACATGCAAGCCAGCCTCGGTCAGCTCGCGAATGGCGCGGCGGATGGTCCCATCTGCCTCGTGCAGGGCGTTCAGCAGCGTTCCGTCTAAGTCACTCGCAAACATCTTGATCATGGGCATGCCTCTCCTTCGTCTGCACGATATTGTAGACGAGAACGGGCGCGCCCCAAGAGAGGCGCGCCCGTCAGGCGAAAGATTATCCTACACCGCGGCGGGGCCGTGTTCGCCGGTACGGATGCGGATGACTTCTTCGACCGGCTCGACCCAAATCTTGCCGTCTCCAACGGCACCGGTGCGAGCGGCGTTGCAGATGATGTCGACGATGCCGTCGACGTGCTCGTCGGCGCAGATGAGAGTGAACTGCACCTTAGGGATCGTGTTGACAAGCAACTCGTTGCCGCGCACGTATTCCTTCCAGCCATGCTGCGCGCCGCAGCCCTGCACCTGGTTGATGGTCATACCACGAACATCAGCAGCAAACAGCGCATCTTTAAGAACCTCAAGCTTTTCCTGGCGCACGATAGCCGTGATCTTTTTCATAATGAATTCCTCTCTTTAATAAAGAAATGAATTGCCATTCAATGACGCGGGTTTCCCAGGTGCCGCAGATTGGGTTGAAAGAGGAGCGCCGCGTACTTTTGTACGCAAGCGACGGTTTGAAACCCAAGGTGCGGTGCCTGGGGAAGCCGCGCGACGATTGAACGGCAAGGTGCGGAGCTTGGGGAAGCTGCTAATCGAGTCCCGAGAAGGAGGGATACGCGCTCTCGCCGTGCTGACTCGCATCCAGGCCCAGCGCCTCGTCGGCCTCGTCCACACGCAGACTGCCATGGAACAGCGCCTTGACCACCGCGGCGATCACCAAGTCGAGCACCAGCACAATAGCGACCGTTACCACAATGCCCAAAATCTGCGAGACGAGCAGCGCCACGTCACCCGTGTAGAACAGGCCGCCCTTGCCGGTCCACGAAAGCTCCGGCACGCAGAACAGGCCCGTGAGCACGCCGCCCAAGATGCCGCCGATACCATGGCAGCCAAACGCGTCGAGCGCATCGTCATAACCAAACTTGGTCTTGAGATGACTGATAGCCAGGTAGCAGACGGGCGACACGATCAGGCCCATGACCAGCGCCGCCCACGGCTCGACAAAGCCCGCGCCGGGCGTGACCACCACAAGGCCCGCAACCAGACCGGTGCTGGCACCCACCAGCGTGGGGCGACCGGTGTGCACGCGCTCGACGGCAAGCCACGAGACCATGCCCGCCGCGCTGGCCGTCACGGTGTTGAGGATGGCAAGCGCCGCCACGGCGTCGGCCTTAAACTCGCTGCCGCCGTTAAAGCCAAACCATCCAAACCAAAGCAGCCCGGCGCCCAGCGCCACAAACGGCACGTTATGCGGACGATAGCTCACCATGCCAAAGCCGCGACGGCGGCCGAGCATTAAGCAGAGAATCAGACCCGTCAGACCGGACGAAATGTGTACCACGTCGCCGCCGGCAAAGTCGAGCGCGCCGATGATGTCGCCGATAAAGGAGCCCTCGCCGCCCCAAACCATGTGGGCAAGCGGCGCATAGACCACGAGCAGCCAAATGCCCAGGAAGGCCGTCATGGCGCCAAACTTAACGCGGCCTGCCAGACTGCCCGTAACGATAGCGGCGGTGATCATGGCAAACGCCATCTGAAAGGCAATGTTGATGATCTCCGGGTAGACGACACCGTCCGCGGCATTGCCCTCGGCCGCCTGCAGCACCTGGTTGAGCACCGGCAGGCACAGCAGCTGGTCAAGGCCTCCAATAAACGGGCTGGAACCGTCGCCACCGTAGGCCAGCGACCAGCCGGCGACAATCCACAGAACACCAACCAGACCAATGGCGCCAAAGCACATGAGCATGGTGTTGATGACATTTTTGCGCCTGGACAGGCCGCCATAGAAAAACGCCAGACCCGGTGTCATTAAAAACACGAGCATGGTGCAGATGAGCATAAACGTTGTCGATCCCGTATCGTACATTCGCTCCCCCTTGATCGCATGAACGTTGTTGGCGCCCATAATGCGGCCGAGGGGCAACTGGTGTAGACCAGATACGGCGTTGTTAAACGCTGCGTTGTCGAATGGAAACGGTGCCGCAATCTTGGAAACGGCGCGGCAACGGACGCGAAACGAACGGGAAATACGCAAGCAAGGGAGACGTGAGCGCGCCCGTCCCGGCTAGCGACGAAACAGCTCGTGGGCGCGGTCGCGGAGATTAGTTGCTCGAATAACACCTTCGTAGCGATTGATGCGCAGACGCGGGAAGGCATTGAAAAAGCGCAGGTCACGACGACTGAGTGACACGCTCGGTACCGGACGGCTCATGCACTTACCGGCAAGGCGACGACTGAGCGACGGACGTGGCATGCTCGGCGCGGCATCGGCCACGCGGCGGGCAGCGAGCGCCAAGCCGCGAGCACCATCCGAGATAAACGTCGGCATCGAAGCCTTCTCGCGCAGGGCATCGAGCGTCGCATCGCCCAGCTCGGCCAGCCACGCGTTAACGGCACGGCTGCGGATATGCGTCTGTGCCACCGAGTCGATCGTCGATTCGGGAATGCGCTCGAGCATTGAGTCCGAGGCATCGGCAAGCGACTCGTTGATGCGGTCGGCAAGGTCGGCGCGCACGCGCTCCAGCTGATCGGACAGACGCCGCCAGCTCGCCAACGAGCACACCGCGTCGACCATCATCGCAACCGCGACGATAAAGGCGGACAGCCGCACAATCAGCACCGGCAGATGGCCAAGCAGCCCCAACAATGCCGGCTCCACTAAACGGCAAATGCACAACGCACCCAGGCCAAACGCGCATGCCCAGTACAGGCAGATGCGTCCGTGCAGGTTAAACGGCAGGTGCGAATAGTCCCAAAAGCGAGCGCCTGTTGTTTGTTCCAGCAGCACGCCCACGCTGTACTCAATCACGCTGCATACGAGCGCTGCCGCGACAAACTGGCTCGAGGCATCCGGAATCCCGCGCAACAGCAGCCAGCAGGCAATGCCGCCCGCGCCATAGATAGGGCAGCACGGCCCCAGCAAAAAGCCACTGTTGGCGAAGCGTCCGTGGTTGAGCATGGCGCATACTGTCGACTCCCACGCCCAGCCGCAAAACCCGTAAAAGACAAACGAGAGCACCAGTGCCGAGAGCGGGCAGGCGGCAAGCGTCGCGCCGCCAAACGCCATATCAATCGCGGTTTCCACCGTCTACCCTCTCCTCTTTTCGCTCGATGCTTTACTCACGTCATCGTCCGCCTCGTCCTTGCGCGGCAGGCGGCCGGCGGCTGTCTCGCACAGCGCACACCATTTATCCGCCAGGCACACAATCCAAGCCTCACGACACGTCGGCGGCACTGGCACCAGCGGAAACATATGCCGCACGATGATATTCCGCTCGCGCGGCGTCAGTTCAAAATCTTCTTCCGCGCGTGCCAGGGCAAAAAACGGGTGGCGAAAGCCATGCAGCCGATGGCTTGGGTCGGGATCGTGCCAATCGTAGAGAAAGTAATCGTGCAGCAGAGCCCCGCGCAGCAACGAGGCGCGGTCGACCGAAACACCGATGCGGCCCAGGCGCTCGGCAAAGGACAGACTTGCCCGTGCCACCGAGGTCACATGTGCATAGACCGTCACGTCACCATGCTGGATAAACTCGCGTGTCAGGTCCAAGCGGCCCGCCTGGGCGAGCTGGCGGGCGGCATCGTCGACCTCGTGCGCGATTTTCTCGGCACGAACGACATCGGACATGCTGCCTCCTTCCAGCGACTCACGGCGACAAGCCACGGCCTGTGCGCAATCGATAAAAACATCATGGAACACACCAGTATGGCATCGGACAAAACGTTTTGCCCCACCAGTTGTCGAATTACCGCGCCGCCGTCACATATCAAACGCCAAAATGTGCGAGACTGTTTTGTGCAATTGTGCCGGCCGAGGGAGCGCCGGTGCTCGATTCGCATGGAGTAACCCACAACGATGCTGCTTACGCAAACGACAACGCCCGAGGACGTCAAGGCTCTCGACCGCGCCGAGCTCCCTCAGCTCTGCAGCGAGATCCGCCAGGCAATCCTCGAAAGCTCCGCCGCCGTCGGCGGACACGTTGCCCCCAACCTGGGCGTCGTTGAGCTTACGGTTGCGCTTCATCGCGTGTTTAACTCCCCCATCGATAAGATTGTCTTTGACGTTTCGCACCAGACCTACGCCCACAAGGCGCTGACGGGGCGCGCGTACACTTATATCGATCCGGAGCGTTATGGTGAGGCCTCTGGCTTTGCCAATCCCGACGAGTCCGAGCATGACCTGTTTGCCATGGGGCACACCTCGACCTCGGTGAGCCTGGGCTGCGGCCTGGCGCACGCTCGTGACCTGGCGGGCGATGTATACAACGTCATCGCCATCATTGGCGACGGCTCGCTTTCGGGCGGCCTGGCGTTTGAGGGCTTCAACAATGCCGCCGAGATCGACAGCAACCTGATCATCATCGTCAACGATAACGACCAGTCCATCGCCGAGAACCATGGCGGCCTGTATCGCAATCTGGCCGAGCTGCGCGCCAGCAACGGCGCCTGTGAGCGCAACGTTTTCCGCGCGATGGGGCTCGACTACCGCTACCTGGACGCCGGCAACGACGTGTTGGCCCTGGTCGACACGCTGCAGGAGACGTGCGGCATCGACCACCCCATCGTGCTGCACGTCTCCACTGCCAAGGGCAAGGGTTTTGAGCCAGCCCAGAGCGACCCCGAGCGCTGGCACCACGTGGGTCCGTTTGACATGGCGACCGGGCGCAAGCTCTGCCCGGGCCATCCGAGCGAGCCTGCGCCGCGCACCTACGCCGACATTACGGGCGAGGCGCTCAGCGCTGCCATCGAGCGCGATCCGCAGGTCGTGGGCATCACGGCCGCCACGCCCTACATCATGGGCTTTACACCCGAGCTTCGCGCTGCCGCCGGCAAACAGTTCGTCGATGTCGGCATTGCCGAGGAGCACGCCGTGACTTTTGCCACCGCGCTTGCGCGCTCGGGTGCCAAGCCAGTCTTTGGTGTGTACGGCACGTTTTTGCAGCGCGCCTACGACGAGCTGTGGCACGATCTGTGCCTCAACGATGCCCCCGCAACCATCTTGGTGTTTGGCGCGTCGATCTTTGGCACCACATCCGAGACGCACCTTTCGTTCTTTGATATTTCCATGCTGGGCGCTCTTCCCAACATGCGCTACCTAGCGCCGGCCTGCATGGAGGAATACCTGTCCATGCTGAGCTGGTCGCTCGACCACTGCGAGCATCCCGTTGCGATTCGTGTACCTGGCATTGGCCTGGTGAGCCGTCCCGATCTGGCGCCCGCCGAAGACACCGACTACAGCGCCGTTCGCTACAACGTGGTGCGCCAGGGTCGTAATGTGGCCGTGCTCGCGCTCGGCGATTTCTTTGAGCTGGGCGAGCGCGTGGCAAACCGCTTGGCTGCCGAGTACGGCATCGAGGCCACGCTCGTCAACCCTCGCTTTGCAACTGAGCTTGACCGCGAGTTCCTCGACAGTCTTGCCGCCGAGCATCGCGTCGTCGTCACCCTCGAGGACGGCATCTTGGACGGCGGCTGGGGCGAGCGCGTGGCGTGCTATCTGGCATGCACGCCGTTGCGCACGCGCACCTTTGGCATCGCCAAGGGCTTCCCCGACCGCTACGACCCCAACGAGCTGCTCGCCCAGAACGGCATGACGGTCGAGAACATGGCCGCCGAAGCCGTAAGGCTACTCAACGAGTAAGAAAACCTCCGCAAGGGAAGCGCCCCTGCGGAGGTTTTTATTTTCGCGACGCGATTATCTCAATCTGTAACATCTAGGGCCCGAATTCCCGTCTAACTGTTACAGATCTAGATAAGACGTCTTAGTCCCAGACCTTTGTCTCAATCTGTAACAGATAGAGACCTTTTGGCCGTCCAGATGTTACAGATTGAGACAAAGCAGCGAGGCAGGCCGTCACATCTGCAAGAACCACCATAAAGGTGCCTGTCCCTTTTTGGTAGGTGGAATTACCCATAAGGTAAGTATGTTTCTGAGTTATTTCGTGTTGACCCTTTTGAGCGCGATAGGGTATAACTCTACTCAACCGCTAGGGATTTTATTGAGAAAGGTGTTCTACCATGAGCAAGAACCTCTCCCAGCAGGTCGTTCTCGACCGCCGCGGCTTCGTTGCCGCCACCTTCGCAACCGTCGCCGGCCTTGGTCTTGCCGGCTGCTCCGACACCAGCGCCGAGGCCGACAAGGGTTCCGCCGCCGGCTCTTCCAAGAGCTCCGAGGATACCGAAGTTTCCACCACGCTCGACGCTAAGGCATTCGACAAGCTCGTCGACAACGGCCCCAAAGCCGACGACGATGCCATCGCCGCCAGCACCTGGGCCACGGCCGTCAAGGACGCCGGCGTCTTTAAGATCGGCGGCGTTCAGACCTCTACGCTTTTCTCCCTCCTCAACGAGAAAGACGGTCAGACCCGCGGCTTCGATGCCGGCATCGCGCAGCTCCTGTCCAACTACATTCTGGGCGAGAACAAGGTCGAGATCACCCAGGTGACCTCGGACACGCGCGAGTCCGTCCTGCAAAATGGCCAGGTCGACGCCGTCTTTGCCACCTACACCATCACCGACGAGCGCAAGAAGCTTGTCTCCTTTGCCGGTCCCTACTACTACACCCAGCAGGCCATCCTGGTGCTCGCCGATAACGACGACATTAAGAGCGTCGACGACCTGGCCGACAAGAACGTCGCCGTCCAGTCCGGCTCCAACGGCCCCGCCATCCTGGAGGAGTTCGCTCCCAAGGCCAGCCAGCAGGAGTTCAAGACCGACGAGGAAGCCCGTCAGGCACTCCAGCAGGGTCGCGTTAACGCCTATGTCATCGATAACAATATGCAGCAGAGCGCCCTGGTCCGCGAGCCCGGTAAGTATAAGTTCGCCGGCAAGCCCTTCGGCAGCAAGGAGCCCTATGGCATCGGCCTGCCGCTCGATTCCGACGGTGTCGCCTTTGTCAACGACTTCCTTAAGAAGATCGAGGACGACGGCACCTGGACCGAACTGTGGCAGATCTGCATCGGCGACCGCACGGGCGACACCAACGTTCCCGAGCTGCCCGAGATCGGCGCCTAGGCAACGAGCCTGGTAACGGCCGCAACGAAACCATATGGAAACGCACGATGCGCTTTATTGCGGTAAACTGTTTCCTCACAGAGTTGTCGGGGCTTCCGTACACACGGGAGCCCCTTTCCTTATCGGCGGGAGGTCCGCATGAGTCTCTCCGAACTCTGGTCGCTCTATGGCCAGAACTATATCGACGCGCTGCTAGCAACCTGGGGTATGACGCTTGAGTCGTTTGCCATCGCCATGGTGCTGGCCGTCGCCGTCACCGTGATGCGCGTGTCGCCGCTCAAGCCGTTGCGCGTCTTTGGCGACCTGTATGTCCAGGTCTTCCGTAATATCCCCGGCATCGCGCTGCTCATCATCGTCGTCTATGCGCTGCCGCCGCTCAAGGTCGTTCTGCCCTACCGCACCTGCGTTATCGTCGCCACGGTCCTTTTGGGCTCGGCCTTTGGCTCCGAGAACTTTATGAGCGGCATCAACACCGTCGGCGTCGGCCAAGTGGAAGCTGCACGTTCGCTCGGCATGAGCTTTAACCGCATCCTCGCCAAGATCGTGATTCCGCAGGCACTGCGCTCAAGCGTATTGCCCATGACCAACCTCTTTATCGCCGTCATGCTCACCACCGCGCTCGGCAGTCAGGTGCCGCTTAAACCGCAGGAGCTCACCGGCGTGGTGAGCTATATCAACACGCGCTCGCTCGGCGGCGTCGCCGCGTTCTTTATCTCGGCGCTCGGCTACCTGGGCACGGCCTTTGTGGTGAGCCATATTGGCAACTACATCGATAAGAAGGTGAGGATCCTCCGATGAGCAAGCATTCCTCCCCTGCACTCACCATGCGCGATGCGCTCTACGAGGCTCCCGGCCCCAAGATGCGCGCCAAGATTCGCATCGGCACCGCCATCTCACTCGTCGCCGTGGCCGCGCTCGTCGCCCTGGTGCTGCAGCGCTTTTATGTGACCGGCCAGCTTTCGGTCCACTACTGGTATTTCTTTACGCACCTCACCACCTGGAAGTTCCTACTTGCCGGCTTTGAGGGCACCGTTAAAGTCGCACTCACCGCTGGCGCCATCGCGCTGGTGCTGGGCTTAGCCCTTATGCTCGGCCGCACCAGCGACATTAAGCCGCTGCAGCTGGTCTGCCGCGTGCTCACCGATTTTTTCCGCGGCGTACCGAGCCTGCTGTTCATCTACTTCTTCTTTTTGGTGCTGCCACAGTACAAGATCGCGCTGCCGTCGTTTTGGATGCTCACGCTTCCCGTTGCGCTCGCCGCAGCCGGCGTACTTGCCGAGATCTTCCGTGCCGGCGTCAACGCCGTGCCGCGCGGCCAGGTCGAGGCGGCCCAGGCACTTGGTCTCTCCAAGGCTAAAATCACCTTTAAAATCGTGTTGCCGCAGGCGATTCGGTTTATCATTCCGTCGTTGATTTCGCAGCTCGTGGTCGTAGTCAAAGACACCACCGTCGCCTATGTGGTGAGCTACCCCGACCTCATGCAAAATGCCCGCGTGCTCATTACCAACTACGACGCCCTCGTGTCGGTCTACCTGGTTATCGCGGTCATCTACATCCTCATCAACGTCGCGATCAACAAGGCCGCTGTCTACGTTTCGCACAAGACCGGCGCGACCATCATCCGCTAATGCTTTACCATTTCGAGTCATAAGGAGCCGAGTACCATGGCACAGAGCACCTCTTCCACCGGCAATCAGCCGCTGATCGAGCTCAGACACGTCGATAAGCACTATGGCGAGCTACACGTTCTCAACGACATCAATCTGTCGGTCGACCGCGGCGAAGTCGTCGTTGTGATTGGCCCCTCGGGCTCGGGCAAGTCGACCATGTGCCGCACCATCAACCGCCTGGAAACCATCGACTCGGGCGAGATTCTCATCGAGGGCGAGCCCCTGCCGCAGGAAGGCAAAGATCTTGCCCGCATGCGTGCCGAGCTGGGCATGGTGTTCCAACAGTTTAACCTGTTTGCACATATGACGGTACTGCAGAACGTCATGCTGGGACCGGTCGATGTGCTGGGCGTGTCCAAGGAGGAGGCTCGTGAGCGCGCCATGGACCTGCTGAGCCGCGTAGGCGTTGCCGAGCAGGCCGATAAGGTGCCCGCGCAGCTCTCGGGCGGCCAACAGCAGCGCGTGGCCATCGCCCGTTCACTTGCCATGCAGCCCAAGGCCATGCTCTTTGACGAGCCCACGAGCGCGCTTGACCCCGAGATGATCAACGAGGTGCTCGAGGTCATGGTCCGTCTGGCCCAGCAGGGCATGACGATGATCGTCATCACGCACGAGATGAACTTCGCCCGCCGCGTTGCCGATCGCGTCGTGTTTATGGCCGACGGCCAGATCGTGGAAACCGGCACACCCGACGTGTTCTTCGACCATCCCCAGACCAAGCGCGCCCAGGACTTCCTCAACTCCATCAAGGGCCACTAACCAGACCGCCCACCCGCCAGCCATGCCCATCCAAACTCGAAAGTTACACCTATGATCGGAACTCGCACTTCATCGTCATACACCCCGCACGTCGACGTCGCCCCCGCCGACCGCCCACTCATCCTCGTCGCACCGCGCTGGGAAGAGGCAGAGCCGTTTTTAACCGAGATGCTCTCCCCCAACGAGGAAATCGCAAGTGTCTTTGTCGATGCCATCCTTGCCGCTGGCGGCCTGCCGCTGCAGATGTCCATCACCGAGGACATTGAGGTCATCCGTCATTACGTTGATATCGCCGACGGCATCGCCATCCCCGGCGGCCCCGACGTCAATCCCAAACGTTGGGGCGATGATCGACCCTACGACCCCACCCTCTGCTGCGAGATTCGCGATAGCTTTGAGTTTAAGCTGGTCGGCGAGGTGCTCCGTGCCAAAAAGCCGCTCTTTACCACCTGCCGCGGCACGCAGTTGCTCAATGTCGCCACCGGCGGCACCCTGTGCATGGACGTGCCGAGCCTGGGCGCTCGCGAGGGCCGCATGCAGTGGCGCCACACCCACGTGCTCAACGACCCTGTGCATCCCGTCGAGGTCGTGCCGGGCTCGCTGCTGGAGCGCGCGGTTGGCGGGCACAGGCTGATCCAGACCAACTCCGCACATCACTGCTGCGTCGATCGTCTGGGTAAAAGCACGCGCTTGGTCGCCAAGGCAACCGACGGCGTTCCCGAGTGTATTGAGGTCGAAGGCCAGCCTTTCTGCCTGGGCGTGCAATGGCACCCTGAGTACACGTGGAAGACGCTCGAGACCGACTTTAACTTGTGGAAGTCGTTTGTCGAGGCAGCGGCAAAGGTCAAGCAGGCCCGTTAGTTCACGGACAGCACAACACAAAAGGGGCGCCCCGCCGGCCACATGGTCCGACGGGGAGCCCTTTTACCTATATGTAGCCGGCACACAGCCCAAGGCTCGCAAGCCCTTATTCAGCCGCCTCGCGCAGGGCCGACATCGTCGCCGCATATTGCTGCTGCAGCGCATGCATTCCCTCGCGAGCGCCGTCAACGGTATCGGCACCGCGCAGCGCCTCGGTCACCACGACCGCCGGCTCGTACAGATTATCGAATCCCAGGTTCTGGCTCACGCCTTTGAGCGTGTGCGCTGCCATAAACGCACCTTCGGCGTCTCCTGCCGCCATGGCGGCCTCCAGCTTGTCCATGCTCTCGTCATCCAAAAACTTGAGGGCAAAGCGGCTAAGCATTTCCTCGCCCATCAGCCGAGCGCACGCGTCATCATAATTGGCGCCAATCTTCTCATACGCCTCACGCATGGAAATCATGGATTAAAACTCCTTTGGTCAAACTAAATCGTGGGAAACGCGACAACGTCGGCGGGGCGTGCCAACGTCTCGGCAATACGGTCTTGCACCTCGAGCAGGCAGTCGAGCAACAGCGGGTTAAAGGTGCCGCACTTACCGTCCAGGATCATCTTGATCGCCTCCTCGTGCGGGATAGCGTCCTTGTACACGCGCACGCTCGTCAGCGCATCGTACACGTCGGCCACCGAAACCACCTGTGCGGCAATGGGAATCTCGTCGCCCTTAAGGCCATCGGGATAGCCCTTGCCGTCCCAGCGCTCGTGATGCCAACGCGCAATCTGGTACGCATATTCCATAAGCGCATTGCCGACGTGATGTCGGCCCAGCTCAAGCAACATGTCGGCGCCGATCGTGGTATGCGTCTTCATAATCTCGAACTCCTCGGGCGTAAGGCGCCCGGGTTTGTTGAGAATCGCATCGTCAATCGACATCTTGCCGATATCGTGCAGCGCCGAAGCCAGGGCGATCGTGGAGCGTTCCTCATTGTCGAGGGAGATCGTGTCGCTACGCCGGACCAGACAGCCAAGCAGCAGCTCGGTCAGCTTCTCGATGTTCGTAACGTGCCTGCCGCTCTCGCCGTTGCGAAGCTCCATGACGCCGGCCATGATGTCGATGAGCATGCGACTGTTCTTGACGCGCTCGTTGTACTGCTGGGACAGCAGGTTCGTCAGGCGGCGTTGTTTGGCGTATAGGCGGATGATGTTGCTTACACGGCGGCGCACGACACGGGAGTCAAACGGGCGGTTGATATAGTCCGAGGCGCCCAGCTCGTACGCGCGCAGAACCATATCATCGGAATCTTCGCTCGAGATCATGATGACAGGCAGATTGTCAGTAGCCGATCGGTGCGATAGATCGGCCAGCACCTCAAAGCCGCTTATGCCCGGCATGACAATGTCCAGCAGCACGAGCGACAACTCATCGCCATGGCGGTCGACCATGTCGAGCGCCGCACGACCGTTATCAGCCTCGAGGATGCAATACTCATCCTTGAGCATCTCGTTGAGAATGGCTCGGTTCATCTCGGAGTCATCGACAATAAGCACCAAAGGCTTTTCGCTTTGGAAGACCTCGATGGAATCGGCATCGGTCACGACCGTACCGGCTTTTGCCTTAGCGCGGCTCAATAACTGGACAGCGCGGCCAACGCCCTCATCGACCGTCTCGCCATGAATGAGAACGCCACCAACACATGCCGTCAAGCTCACGTACTCATGGCCCGGAATAATCGTGGAACGAACGGCATCGGATACCTGATGCAGGCGACGGGTGAAGTCATCGGAGGGAATATTGGGCATGACAACCACAAACTTGTCGCAGCCATAGCGCACAAGCTCGTCAGTCGAACGGATTCCGCTGCGCATGGCTGTCGCCACAGCACCGAGCGCAAGGTCGCCGGCATGACGGCCACACGTATCGTTGAAGACCTTAAAATCATCAAGGTCGATCATCGCAATGCCGGCATTCATGCGGGCGCTACGGAGCTTTTCCTCGTAATATCGGCGATTGCGCACGCCCGTCAGCACGTCGGTGTAGACAAGGTCCTCTTCTGTGGCCTCTTGCTCATCAATCGGACGCACCATCAGCAAGACGTGAGGCTCACCCTCGACCTTTAGAGGGCGCAGACGGGCGCGGTACTCAACACCATCGTTGAGCAGTTGCTCCGACACCTCACCCGAATCTGCCAAGGCCTCAAGACTCGACTGACGCAGACAAGGGCAGCGATCGCCGGCGAGCAGGCAGTTAGGCTCGCTCTTAATCTGGTCGGCCGACAGCAAACGCACCACGGGGTAGGTCTGCGCGACGCAGGCGACCTCGGCGGCAGCCTCCTCGTCGGTTAGATTGGCCTCGTGATTATTGAGCATATGGGGCCCTT
>OLQJ01000288.1_pt1 | contig 36088 bp, 48 predicted proteins | sample 1673231 | NCBI WGS metagenome assembly OLQJ01 (sample SAMEA3136769, study PRJEB25190) | human gut metagenome | biome: human gut; feature: human-associated habitat; material: faeces | place: Austria | collected 2013
TTTTTTTATGCACCCCGCGCTACAGGCCTCCACGGGCTGTATATGAAGTAGAGTTTTTATACCCTAACTCGTTGACTGATTGTGGAATATACTCGTTTGAAACCCGCCAAAATAGCCGGGTTTCCGGTAAGGGTTTTTACGTACCTTATAGAGTTCTTTCCACTGAAATACAGCTCTTTAGGGGGTTTCTACACTACTTCATATATATAGTTTTATATAAAACATAGGAATGAATTTCTTATCTTATTTATAGAGAAATAATAGTTAATATATGTAAAATCGAATACAACAAAGATTTAGAAAATAAAGTTATAGGAACTATACCTATGAAGTACAATAAAGTACCCCTAAAGTATTGATTTGTTGTGGAATATACTTTTGCCCTTTTTTTGCACTTTTTCTAAATGTTTACACGAAATCTTTTAGATTTGTAATTGTCATGAAAAATTTGTTAACCTGCCGTTAAAAAGTGTTTCACTGATTTTAGGGAGATTTGAAAATGACGAAAAATGCGTGTAAAGAAATTTTGTAAGAAACTTGTGTGGTAATGGGCGGAACTCTGTTAAACTTCGGTTTGTCCGAACGGGTGAGTACCTTTGCACCTCACACGTTTGGGAGCGGATAAGACCGCGCACCCACACACGTACATTACATATAAACTATGGCAGGAAAGAAAAAGACGGCGTCGACCGATACAACCGAAAAGATTACAAAGGGCATGGCGAAAGGAACGCCGCCGCCCATTCCCGAAAACGTAGGCAGGTGCAAAGAACTGTATGAGGTTCTAAACGTACGGGGCATAAAAGGCGTTCAGTTAAGAACCGCACAAGAGTGCTTAGATTACGTTAGCGAGTATTTGCATTGGTGCAGGGCGAACCCTCTAACGAAATACGAAATGATTAAGGGCGGGCAGTCGGCAGGCGAGTTAATCGCGCTCCCAATGAAACGTTCTCCGAGTGTCGGGGCGTTCTGCCTTTTCATCGGGTGGAGCATTAAGGAGTTCAACAAGAACCGTGAAAAGCTTGAAAAGGCTATCGCCGAAAGCGATGAAGCCATCGAACTATATTACGGGTACTCCTTAATCAAGGAACTGATTGAAACCGATATGGACGAGGGCGCGTTAGCCGGATTGGTGGACGCTAACTACATGGCGAAGCTTCGAGGGCTACGAGACCTTAAGGACGTTACAAGCAACGGCAAGGAAGCAGGCACAAAGGCAATGCAGGTTAACGTGCTATCGGCCGAAGCCGTGGACAACATTAAAAAACTCGGCGGTATATAATGTACCGCCACTTAACAACTTTACTAATACGGCAAAGACTTATTCGGTGGTAGTAACCGCGCAGGCTGCAAACGTAGCCTTTCAAATTGAGGTGTCAAAGGTTGGCACTATCGTACTCGAACGTTCAATCAACGGCACCACATGGGTCGTAGATAGAAGTATCGAAGACATGTTCGTATATAGCAATGTAGCGGAGTTCAACGTTGCGGGCTGCGTGGTAGGACAGCAGTTACGTGTATCGTATGAAAACTGTGTAGAGGTGTCCTTTGAAACGTTGCAGTAAATGAGAGGGATAGAATTAAAGCACATCGGCGTACGCTCCTTTATGCTAAAGGGGCTTACTGCCCGGTGGGGCATTGACGGCGATAGACCGCCGATGCCACCCGCGTACGGCATGTTTGCACATAAGCCCGCGGGTTTCATGCTGGAACGTACAGAGAACTCCGTGCAGTATGCATACTCGTTCAACGCAAAGACGCCGATAACGTTTGAACCTGGAGAGTTCACATACCAATCAAGCGCGAGCTACAACGGCACACCGATAACAAAGGGTGCGGCGCCGGACGCCGATACACTGATATTGGGGCGTCTATCTGCTGGTTCGGGAACTCGATTTGACGGAAGCTACAAAAGTTTTGTGCTATTCAACCGCACGCTAACTACCGAGGAACTCGCGTACGTTGAGCGGTGGATGGCTTAAACTCTATTAAACTATAAGGCCACAGAGGTTTTAACTACCTTTGTGGCATTATTAATATATGGACTTATGAACGTTACACATACATTTGAAAAACTATTAGCCGCATTCGTTAACCCGCGTTATCGTGGTGTGGCAAGCAAGGGAGGCACTCGTAGCGGTAAAACGTGGGCAACCTTACAAATGCTCTACCTATTGGCGAAGTCGGCAGAAAAGCCCTTGTTTATATCGTGTGTCGCCGCTACGCTTCCAATGGTGAAGCGTGGTATGCTGCGTGACTTTAAACTAATGTTAGCGAGTGAGGGCGTTTGGGACGAGAACGCCTTTAACAAAACCGAAATGACGTATGAACTGCCTAACGGTTCGGTTATTGAGTTCTTCGGTTGCGATAATGCAAGTAAGGTACACGGCGCTGCACGTGATGTGCTGTTTGTCAATGAGGCACAGGGCATCGCCCGTGAGATATTCCGACAACTCGACATACGTACACGTAAAAAGGTTATCATCGACTTTAACCCGGTGCGTAAATTTTGGGGCGAAACCGAGTTCGTAGGCGAGCGGTACATAACAATCCATTCAACCTACAAGGATAACCCGTACCTAACCAAAGAGCAGGTAGGCGCAATCGAGAAGAACAAGAACGACGCCAATTGGTGGCGCGTGTACGGCGAGGGCTTGACGGGTGGCGTAGAGGGCAACGTATATCCCGAATACGAGGTTATCGAGGACATGCCCGAAACCTATACAGGTCGTTGCCTGGGGCTTGACTTCGGGTTCGTAAATGACCCTACGGCGATTGTTGACGTGCGTTTCGAGGGCTGGGACTTATACGTAGACCTACTTTGCTATGAAACTGGGTTGCTTAACAGCCATATCGCCGATTACCTAACAGGGCAGGGGCTTAACCGCGTAGTCACCGTGTGCGATAGTGCGGAACAAAAATCTATTATGGAACTCCAGCAAAGACGCATTAAGGCGATGCCGTGCGTTAAGGGCAAAGGCTCTCTATCGGGCGGTATTGCACAGGTGAAGCAGTTCAAGTTGCACGTAACGAAACGTTCCGTTAAGCTACTTGACGAGTTGGATAACTATAAATGGATAAAAGACGAGGGCACGGACACGTACACCAACGTACCGACCGACCAATTCAACCACGCGTTAGACGCTTTGAGATATGGAGTAGACTTTTTAATTAGAAAATATAGACCAAAAGGATGATGAAGAACCCGATAGTTAAAATAATAGAAAAGGGCGTGCGGCTTATGAACCGCGCCGCCTTACTTGCAGTAGCCAACTTCCCCGCATCCGCCACCGTGCGAATGACCCGTGACGAGAAACTACTACTTGACGACCTTTGCAAATACATCGAGCCGTCAAACCTCGCAACCCGTAACGGCAAAGTGGTGTACAGGTTAGCGCCCTTAGAGGAAATAACCCTTTGGGCTGTGTTGGAGACACGCCGCGCCGAGGGTTCGTTAGAACGTATCAAGGCGTGGACGGGTGATAACTACGAAGCCCACAGTATCGCCGAGGTTGTGAAGCTGGACAAGTTCATACGCGAAGCGCTTAAAGACGCGGACGGGTTGGAACGCATGCTCTTTGCGAGCGTACCGAACACCGAAAGCGCACTAACCGGGGCGGCGGAAGTCAAAGAAGCGAAGAACCTGTTAGGCATAGTGCAGACCGCTGCCGACCTGTTCAAGTGTTCGTTCGAGCAGGCGAAGCAACTGAACTACACGGACACTATTATAGCCATGAGCAAGAAACATGACGAGGTAGAAAAGGAAAAGAAAGAACTTAAAAAACAACAAAGAAGATGATAGACTTTGAAAGCATTCTAAACACAGCCGAAGCGCGTGCAACTGTATTAGGTTGCCCGCTCGTGTTCGGTGATACCGCAGTACAGAACGTAGCGGCTAACTCGATAGGCGCAGACTTCTTCACGCTGGACGTGACCGACAGTTCGTTCGTAGATATGTCGAACGTTAACACGCCCACCTACACCATTGCGGTGCGCTGTATGGGCACATCGGCATACATGAGGGACGACGCCACGGAAATAGCAACACTCATCCGCACGGACAAGCTATTGAGGCAATTCCTATCGGCGTACGTGTGCGGCTTCGAGGTGTCGGGCTTGTCTATCCGAAAGGTACAGAACGAATACGACACAATCAAATCGGGGTGGGAGGCTACGTTAGACATAACTCTATAGGGTTTAGATAGCCCATTTTATTTAACTACTTTTGTGGCGTGTTCCTCTAATGGTGCACGCCATTTTTTATGTTAATAATCAAAAACAACCTTATTCCCTTTGGCACTTATACAGCCATAAACGTTTGTGGCGTGCTCTTCGTAAAGAGAGGCACGGAAGTTACACCGCGTCTACTCCAACACGAGAAGATACACACAAAGCAAATGCTTGAAATGATGATTGTAGGTTTCTACCTGGTGTACGTGATTGAGTTCATATACCGATACATTAAACAGAAGCCGGACGGGCGTTCACGCTGGAGGCAAGCGTGCCGGGCCATCAGTTTTGAGCGTGAAGCGTACTTCAATGAGAGCCGACCTAACTATTTTGCTCTTCGCGAGCCTTACCAATGGGCAATATATTGGTGATATGGACAAGAAGATAGTAGACCAGGTTAGGCAGATACGTAACAAGGTAGTGAAGAACTACTACGCTATGCGCTTGAACGCTTCGGGGCGGTTCGACCGTGAAACCATTGTAACCGATTACGGGTCGGGTGTGAAGATAGAAGCGCCCGCCTACGTGTTTCAGATGGAACAGGGCAGAAGCGCGGGTACTATGCCGCCTATCAAAGCTATTAAGCAGTGGATTAAAGACAAGAACGCCAACGCAGGCACGGACATACCGGAAGAAGCAGCGTACGCGATTGCATACGTAATCAAGCGGGACGGTATCCGAGTTCCTAACCGTAATAACGCGGGCGGCGTTGTTAGTTCATTGCTTAACGATGCAGAGGTTAAGCGCATGACCGCAGAAGTCAACGAGATAATTAAAGCAGAGATTTTGAAAATATTAACAAAGTGATACAATGAGATACAATTTTATGAGTACGGGCATAGGCGTAGATTCGAACATCTCCGAGATGCGCGAAGTGCTACCTATCGGGCCGGGCATAAAACAGAACATGATAATTTCCGATATTAGGTCGGTTAAGCATATAAACGTTACGGCGGTTGTCGCTTTGCTTGACGGGACGTCTGTCCCGTCCGTACAGCGGGCAAAGATTAAGAACGTGTACGAAAATATGGTTATAGACCTTTCTGCATTTGCACCATTGTTCGGCGATGACGTGTGTACTGCGGAGCTGTTAAGTGGCAACGGGGACGGGCAAAGCCGCCAATATTTCCTCTTTATGCAACCCGACGTTGGCAGTTTGGGTACTATCCCGGTCTACCCGTTGGGTAGTGTGCGTATTGGGTCTAACGGCGGGGAAAGCGCATTTTCCGATTACAACTACGCGCAACAGGGTGAATTACCGGACGCGTGGGACGCGAACGCTGGGGCTAACCTACCCGCGAGTGAAGCCGTAAAAGATAACTTTATCGGCATTGACGGACTATTAGGTGCAACGCGTGTACGCCGTATCTCCCCGAACCCGGACGGCTATATTTGCGATTTACGCCCGTCCATTGACTACCCATGGACTAAGCACAACATGCACGTTAGTATGATGTTTATGAATGACGGGACACGGGACGTTAGGGTACAAATCGCACCCGACAACGCGGACGGGTCGTTTTCCTACTGGGACGTGAAACCCGGCGAGACCCGCATATTATCCGCACACTTCGACCATACAGGAAGCCGCCCGCGCTTTGTGGTATTCGGGCGGCAAGGGCTTTCCGTAGCGTTCCGCGCTTCCCGTATCATGGTTACCCGCGGGAACTGTTACCGACCGTACACACGTTCATACCAGGAACAGGCGGCTCGCCCGGCGGGTATGAGCGCCTATATAGGTTATCTCACCGACTACAAGGACGGCTATTTTAACCGTCTCGAAGACGTGGGCGACGACGGTAAAGCGGCTGGCGTTATGCAAGCAGTGCAGATGAGTGCACAAGGTTTCCCGTTTGCTAACAGACTGTTTTTCCCGTATGTCTTTTTGGGTTCTGCCCCCCTCGTAGAGATGGCATATTTTAAAACGATAAACGAACACGGGGACATTCCATCTGATGGCACAAACCCGACAGTAGTTAACAGTGGATATGCGCCGGGTGTAGGTGACTTTAACGAGACGTTCACCACACGGTCTTACGTATGGTTCAGCCCGGAGGACGGGGCGTTTGTCCCGTATGGTACGGAACGATACAGAAAGAAAGAGTTCCACGATTTGCCAATCGAAAAGAAAGTCGCGTTAAAATGGTTGAACTCGCGCGGGGCATTCGATAGCATGTACTTTGCAGATTACACGCTAACACCTCGACTATCAGTAACGGGCGAACTTGAAAGCCTGGACGTAGTTGTTAAAAAGGTGATTACAGAAGATAACGAAGACGCGCTTTTTTACTTGACGCGTTCGCCGCACATTCTCGCATTAACGCCATTTGACGTTGGGCAATGGGGAAAGGCGAAATCAGAAAGTAATGGAGTGTTTGCAACTCGTGGCGGTAACGTTGGCAAAACGTTGACTTTGAAATTTAGTGTTACATTAAACAGAGCTTAGAAAATGGATATAACAATACGAATAGGTGACAAGGTAGTAGAGGGTGTGAAGCCCTCTACTGTGAAACTCACCATTAACAACGTAGACCCGTTCACGGTCGGCGAACGTACGAACGCATATTCGGCGACGGTGAAAGTGCCGAGAACTGAAACCAATGACGCTATATTCGCGTCTGAACGTTTCCCGATGTTCTACACGAAAAAGAACGTGTATATCGCGTATGTGTATTTCGGCGGGTTGGCTTCACCGTTCACCGATGGACAGTTCGTGGCACAAGTCAAGGCGGAAAAGGACGGGTACAGTATTTCGCTTGTTCAGAATACCGTAAACCCGTCGAACACGAGCCTACCCGTTACTACCAAGTCGATACGCGTAGGTTACGAGTATGACCCGGCGACAGGCACCCTTAACCAGCTAAAGAGGGTCGCCACGGTTGAAAACACATACTTCGATGCGGTGGACGGTAGCGGGCAGTTTACGCACCCGCCTATCGCCGCGGGGTATTCGCCTGATGAGGTGGAGATAGGTTTCGACCTGGAAGCACGGGACGTAGTGGATACTGAAATGGAGGGCTTATGGAGTGAATGCGCGTATATGGGGGCGAGCAATACGATTAACGGGGGCGTGTACCCTAACAGCTATTTCCGCCCTAAAAATACTTTCGTTGATAGTATTATGGGCAGATACAATCAGGCGAGTAGTCGCATATACGCAACGGTGGACGTTGGTAGCTACGTGCTGATGGATATTGACGTACCCGCCGTTATGCTCCGTGCCTATCAACTAACAACGGATGAAATGAACATATTGTTTACCCGTTCCGGCACACACCCAAGCGGCGCGATAAAATACGAGTTGAAAGTAAAACAGAACTTCACATATTACGTTCCTAACCCCGGTACAAAATTCCTGGACTTCTATTTCCACAGTACGAACCTACTGCCGCCGAGCGAGAACGATAACTACCGACCTACGAAGTTAGTACCTGTGGAAGATGCGTTGCACGTTGCTGTGTGTATTCAGAATATCGAGGTGTACGACGGACACCAGGTTATGCCTGTGGAAATGCCGTACGGGGCTATGGACTTGATAAAGGGCATGTGCCAAATGTTTGCATGGCGCTATACGTTCGACCACACAGTACCGAACTTCACGGCGAAGCAAATCATTAAGGGTCACCCTAACACCTACGAAAGCAAAGTGTATGTGGATTGGTCGGGGCGTGAGGACGCGACAACGGCGCAATACTCCGAGGTTAGCGGGCTGGGTTCTGAAATGGTTGTCAAGGTAGGCGAGTTTGAGTTCGTTGTAGGCGGAAACCGTAACAACGTTACCCGGAGAACGAACGCTTTTAGTAGCTCTCTTGCTTTCAAGAAAAAGAAATACGACGGCACACCGCGAGTATTTGAGATGATAAGCACGAACACGGGCGGTGATGGATGGGTAGAGGGTGACTACATGAGACACCCGAAAGGATATACCAAGTATTTGAATGATTACTTTCTACCGTTCCAAAACTCGTACCAAGTAACCGTAGAGGCTAACTTATCATATTTCGACATTGCGAATTTTAAAGATGATGCCTTATACAGATTTGCTAATTTGGGCGGTTCTTTCTATCTTCGCAAAATTGAAAATTGGGACGCATCTACGGGTAAATGCAAATTAACTCTTATTAGCGTTGACTTATAAAAACAATCAAGGGCGGGCAGGTGCTCGCCCTTTAACAAATCTTAGAGAATGGCAAATGAAAAAGTAACCCTATTAGACCTTTCGTTCAATACGGCGGCAGGTCTCGACGGTTTGGAAGCCCTTATTGCTAAATCTGTGGAACTCGCCAAAACAAAGGAGCAGTTGCAGAAAGCAATGAAAGAGGAAAAGAAGACGCTGGACGAAGCAACTAAGGCGTACCAAAATGGGAACATTTCACAAGCGGAATACAAAGCCGCAGTTGAGGCGAGCACCAAATCGCAAATCGCCCTAAAAACGCAAATGCTCGACAACTCGAAAGCCATATCCGATAATAACGCGGCTATCAAGTCAAGCAAAACGCTGTTAGATAGCCAGGCGGATAGCGTAGACGCTTTGAGGGCACAACTCGCAAAGAACACAAAGGAGCTAAACGCTATGAGTGCGTCACAGCGCAACAACACCGAGGAGGGGCAAGCGCTTGCAGAGCAGACAAAGGAAATATCCGATAGGCTTAAAGAGATGGAAAGCGCGGTTGGTGACAACCGTAGAAACGTAGGTAACTACACCGAAAGCGTCACAGAAGCGATACAGCAGACAACCGGGCTGGGCAAAGCCAATTCCGCGTTATCGGCTATCATATCAACCGGAACAACGACTTTAAAAACGTTCTTTACGGTTCTAAAAGCTAACCCGTTCGTAGCGATTGCTTCGCTTATCGTGGCTATCGGTTCGGCGGTCGTGGGTGTAATGAAACGTAATGACCAGCTAATGGACAGTCTTAAGGCGGCATTCGCGCCGTTTGAGGTTATTATAGGCCGTATTCTTGACGCCGTAGCAAACATGCTTAGTGTGTTGGGTAAAGCCTTAGAGGTGATTGTAGACGGTGTTACTAACTTCCTGGACATGTTAGGACTGATACCCGAGGAAACCAAAAAGGCGGCAGCCGCCGCGCGTGAACTTGCTAACCAGTCGGTACGTCTTTACAACCTGGAAAGTGATAACCTTGTTATCGTGTCGTCACTTCGTAGAGAACTCGAACGGCAGAAGATAATCGTAGGCGACTCGTTGAAGTCCGAGACTGAAAGAGTTGAAGCCGCTAAACGAGGGTTGGACATACTTAAGCAGATGGAAGAACGCGAGGTCGCCGTACTCAAAGGTAAGTATGAACAAATCAAAGCGCAAAACGATTTGGGCAACTCGACGAAAGAAGATATACGAGCCGAGCAGCAAGCGTTAGCCGATTTGCAGAACCTGGAAGCGCAATACATATCGCAGCGTAAAGAACTTGAAAACCAGCAAAGCGGATTGATTAAGGCTAACCAAGACGCAGCGAAAGCCCGTGCGATAGCTAATCAAGCAGCCATAGAACGCGCCGAGCAGGAACGTATAAGGAAGTCTATCGAGGAAACTAAAAAGGCGGAAGAAGCGAAAGCAGCTATACAGGCGGCGACTATCAAGGCACAAGAAGAAGCGTTAGCAAATCTCGATTTGCAAATGAAGCAAAGAGAAATTAACGACACTTCGTTAGAAACCAAGATAGAACACCAAAAGGAGTATAACGCGCGGTCGTTGGAACTTGAACGCTATCGCCTGGAACAGGGACTTATCACACAGCAGGAATACGCCAACAAGGAATTAGAGGGACGCATAGCAGCCGAGGAACTCGAAAAGCAACGCCAGGAAGAACGCAGGGCACTCGAAGAAGAAAGAAAGGCTAAGGATAAGTCTAATGAACTGGAAATCAGGATGTTGGACGCGCAAAATGAATGGGATATGAAACAAGCGGCGTTAGATGCCGCATACCTCCAGGAGATGGAAGCCGCGCAACGTTTGGGGGCGGACACATCTAAGGTAGTTGAAAAGTACGAGAAGTACAAACAGAAGTTAACAGCCGAACGCATCAACGCTGAACTATCAATGGCGGCGGGCGCAGCGGGGCAACTTGGTGAACTTTTGGGCAAAGAGAGTAAAGCGGGTAAAGCGTTTGCGGTTGTCCAGGCTGTTATTAATACGCATTTGGGTGCAACTAAGGCGCTGGCATCGGGTGGCTTTTTGGGCATCGCGCAGGCGGCTATCGTTATCGCTACGGGTATGAAGCAAGTCGCCACAATCACCAAACAGAAAGAGCCTGATACTAAAATCGACAGTTCCGTTAAGAAGTACGCAAAGGGCGGTATGATTACCGGGGCTTCACATGCAGCGGGCGGCGTAACGTTTACCGGAAGTAACGGGCAAGTGTTTGAAGCAGAGGGCGGCGAGAATATGTATATTCTAAAGAAGTCGGCTACGGCGGACATTGCAGCCCTTTCGGCGTTCAATGAGGCGCACGGCGGCAACTCGTTCGGTACTTCAGGTCTGTACAAGTTCGCCAACGGCGGACAAATCAACACGCTAACGGGCGGCGGGTCTAACGCGGCGCAGGCTTCGTTCTCGCGTGAGGCGTTGAACCAATTAGCGGAAGTAATTATTGCAGGGGTCGCTTCCATGCCTAACCCGATTGTAGCCGTAACAGATATTAATAACGGACAGTCGGGCGTTAGTGAGGTTCAAGTGGCATCTATTTCTTAAATCAACTCGTGCAAAGGTGGCAATACTATAAGTATTGTCTATCTTTGCACGTGTTACAACAAAAACAAACTTATGAAATTTAAAAAATTACGAATTATCGAAGCGGGTTTAACCGCAAACAGCGCACCGAAAGGGGACGGCAGTTACTTGCCGCTCTACATAACCGAAGAGGCTGTACAGAGTGTTGTAACGTTGGGCAACATGAAGCCTATACACTGCCGCCGAACGCATAACGGTGATGATATGCTGGACGGTTACATAGGTAGTTTTTCAAATTTCGTTTATGAAAACGGCGTAGCTTATGCGGATTTTGAGATGTCAACCGCTTTAGAGGTTGCATACCCGCAGGAGGCAAAGTTTATTAAAACTATGATTGAAAAGGAAACCGCTATGTTAGGCGTTTCAATCATGGGCACAAACGAACTTGTAGAGAACACAGAAAACAATCGGTTCGACGTACCACAATTCACGGAGTTATATTCTTGTGATTTGGTAGGGATGCCCGCCGCAACATCAAGTCTATTTAATACTAACCAAAAAGAAAAGAAAATGAACAAATTTTTTAGCGCATTCGCGGAAATGTTTAAACCCACAGAATCTACGAAACTTGCTACGGAAATCGTTAAAACTCGCGAGGGCGGGGAAGTCACGATTGAAGCGGCTGGTGAAGAAATGGCTATCGGAGACAAGGTTTTTGATAGTGAGGGTAACACAGTACCGGACGGTGAAGTGATTATCGTTACCGAGGATGGCGAAGCAATTCTCGTTGTTGAGGGTGGCGCGATTAAGGAAGTTAAACCCGTTGAACCCGAAGAGAAAGAAAAGGAAGTTGAGGACGTTGTAGAAGAAACAACCGCAGCAGTCCCCGAAGAGTTCAGCCAACGACTTGACGCGCTGGAAACCGCACTTGCAGCCCAAACAAAAGCGCTCAACGATATGGTAGCGAAGTTCAGCAAAGCAACGAAGCAGCCCGCAGCGGCAGCGCCGGGCATTCCTAAAAAGGGAGAAACCAAACTAAGCAAAGAAGCGGTAAACGCGGCCGCAAAAAAATACCTCTAATAAGAAACAATTCAAAAAGAAAAAATTATGGCAATGACATTTACCGACATGAACAAACTGAACCTTTCAGGTTTGAACGAAGTTATCACATTAACCGTCGGTTTGGCGGGTGAAATTTCAAAGGGTATCACCGTTATGAACGGTATCGCTAACAATACCCCCGTTGTATCGCTTACCGCTTCGGATAAGGCTCTGAAACTTTCTGCGGGCTGTGGCGAAACTACATATTATGACAAGATTGCAGACAAGGTTAAATACTATGACCACGCACCTATAGAACTGCCTTTGGAATTCTGTTTGCAAAGCCTTTGGGGCAAAATGGTAGCAAAGGGAATTAACTTGGACGACGACTTTTCAGAAACTGAACTTGCTGGTTTCATCCAAGCGGAAGTTCTGAAAGTGCTGGAGGCTGACTTGCTTCGTTTGGCATGGTTGGACGGCGATATTAAAGAGGGTCAAACTGGCTACGATATCTTCAAGCACGGCGGTATCCTCGCACAACACCAGGCAAGTAAGGAAGAACAAGGCGCTTTGACGCTTGACACCAAGGGTGTGCTTGCTGCATTGCGTGCATGTGTCGACGGACAACGCCCCGACCAGTTGGACGATTCGGAATTTTTCGTAACATCTAACGTTATGCGTTTGTATAAGAACCTCTTGCAGGACAAAACAAACGATATGGCGTTCGTTACGTTGGTTGACGGTAAACCCGAGTATTACTTCGAGGGCTACAAGATTAACGAACTTCGCCACGTGTCTAACGCAGCAAAGGTTGACGGTAAGAATGATGCGTTTATCGCGTTTACTCCTAAGGGTAATATTCAAATCGCTTTGGAAAGTTCTGCACCGTCTATCGCACCGTTCATTCAGGACGCAAAGAGCCGTAACTACTACTCTAACACAGTATTCGCGGCTGATGCAATGCTTGTTACTCCTGAATTTATGCAACTGTGGTTGCACGCTTCTGCATAACGGCAAAACTAATTATTAATCGAAAGGGTGGGTAGGGTTGTTTACCCTATCTGCCCTTTTTCATTTTACAAAAACAATATGGGAAAGACTTGTTTAAATAAAAATTCTTTGGCGGTTGCCTATGATTGTGACCTACCCGTACACGGTGTTAAGGATATTTATATCATTGACGCGGAAGACGTGAAGAGTTACACGATAAGCCAGGACGGGTTGTCCATCAAGGCGCTTGAACTCGTAGAGGGCGGCGTTAACAACAAGGTAGAGGGTTTCAAACAGAACATCACCTATACGGAGGAACTTGTAGAGGGCGACTACGCTAACTTTATCAAACCAACGGTTACATTCCGTAAGCCCGCCAACGTTGACTTCACGGGCACCTCATTCGGGCAGGCGCTTGCTAACCGTAAGTTTGTTGTATTCGTGGTGTTTAACGAAGTTGGTAAGTATTCATGTTTGGGTATTCAGAACCCGTTGGTTCTAAAAGGACTTGAACGCGATGCAAACGCGAACGGTAACTCGACTATGTACACACTTACAACCGAGGACGGGAATTTTTCGACGGCTATTCACGACGGTTCGCCATTAGCATAACGAATTTAAAGGAAAGGAAAATATATGGCATGTATTAAGAAATTAGCGAGCGCTTTAGCGTTCGATTGCGATAGCGGAACGATGGGTTTTAAAGACGCTTTGTTCATGAACCGCGAGGACATCTCGAGTTTCTCCGTAGATGGCTCAAACCAAGCTACAATAGCAATGGTGGGCGGCTCTTCGGCTTACAAGATTGACACCGTTAAACGGTCGTTGGTCGTTTCGGAAACTCTACGCGTGAATGAGAGCGCGCCGAATGGGTTCTCACATGAGGCGGTTATTAACATATTTTCTAAGGGCAACCGGGAAGTACAGAACGCTATCCGAAATGCGTCTATCGTGCTGGTGGCACGCGGAAATGACGGTCAAATACGGGTCTATGGGTTGTACTATGGTCTAAAGGCTTCTGCATCTGCGGAAAGTTCTCATGATAACGGCGGTTGGTCTCAATTCACAATGTCAACGCCGGAGGGTGTGATAGGCGAAGATAGTCTCCACATGACAGCCGCAGTCTACGAAGCATTGTACAATACGGCAGTAGGATAGTATTAACGAATTAAAACATTTGAATATGGCTTGTTTACAAAAGATAGCAAAAAGTTACGTATATGAGTGCGGAAAGGCTTCGGACGCTTTCGGCGAAATTACGGAAATGGTAGTCGTAAACCCGGACGACATTAAAAGTTTTACATCCAACGGCGCTATAGCCGTTGTGTTGCAACCGACCAAACGGGGGTACACCGTACAGGGCGCAAACGGTGCGATTGTAGCAACGTTTGCAACTAAGGGCGGCGAGACGTACCCGCTGGCGCATGATATTAGCATAGCGGCTCAAATCCCGCAAACCGCGATAGTAAGTACAGAGGGCGGCGTTGCCGATATGATTGCGTCTAACGCGGTTATCGCGTTCAAGGCGGGGCAGAACTACTACATAGTAGGGCTGGGCGCACCCTTGTCCGCTATATCAGTGGAGGCAACGAGTAACGCTTCACCGTCAAGTTTGGTAACGTGGGGCGTAGATGAGTGGCAGACGGGTACAACGTTCTACGCGTTGCCGAAAGCACAGTATGAAGCACTTAAAACCCCCGCGGAATAATGGCAAAAGCAAAAACGACTAAAGAGGCGGCTACTGAAAATGTAGCCGTTTTTGTTCCCGAACTAACGGTGTACGAAAAGATGGGACTATACGAGAAAATGACGGGGCTAAAACTTGATAAGAGTTGCCATTTTGATAAAGAGTTCGCAACTTTGTGGTATGAAAAGAAATATCTTTCAGGGGTACACACCCGTTGGATTTTCAAACCTGGTGCACGTATCACGCATTATGCGGACGGGAAGATATACAAGGGTTCTAACATAGACGACGCCACGGCGGAACGCCTTATGAAAGAAAATCCCGCTTACAAAGAATTATTCATTGATTTAAAAAAGGAAAAATAATATGATAGGGTACAAACGTATTTCGCTTCTTGTTGAAAAGGCGTTAAAGTTGTCCGCCAATACGGGCGATAAGGTTCTGAACTATGGCGAGGGAAACTTGTACCCTCAAAATTTGGCTGAACTAATCTACGCATCTAAAACGGCGAGTGCCGCAGTCGAAAAGATGGGTGAAAACATTGTTTGCGAGGGTTTCAAGAACCGGGACTTTGCAGCATTGACGAACGGCAACGGTTATAACATGGACGATGTTTTAGAGCAGACAGCAAAAGACGTTGCCCGCTTTAATGGTTGGGCGTGGATAGTCCAATACAAAGTTACTTTAGAGGGTTACAAACCCGCCGCCATTTATAACGTACCGTTTGAGTATGTGCGCGCCGAGATTAACGACAACTACCTACAAGACCCCAGCGTAAAACGTTGGATTGTCTTTAACAATTGGGATAGGCAGAACACAAAGGCTACGCAGGTAAAGAAGAACTCAACGATTTACAACACTTACAACCCTGCAACCATTGCGGACGAGATTAACGAGGTTGGCGGTATTGAGAACCACAGGGGTCAGCTTCTGTACGTGAACCTTTCGACAACCCGCCCGTATCCGCTTTCGCAGTTCCATGCAGTACGTAACGAAATGGGTGCAGAGGACAAAAACGGTAAGTACGTTAACCGAACGTTGGGTCGTGGTTTCCACATGTGTAGTATCGTTTCCCATGGAGACTTTGAAAGCGAGCAGGCACAAGACGAGTTCCGCGATACGTTATCGGAAATGATGGGTAGCGAGAACGCAGGGGCCGTGCTTACAGTGCGTGACGAGAATATGTCGGACAAACCATTTATCAAGGTAGACCAATTGGGCAGCCCTATTGATAGGGAACTGTACCGGGCATACGTTGAGCCGTTAAGGAAAGATATTTGTATCGCCGCGTATAACATACCAATGCCGTTAATTGATAGCTCGCTTATTGCGTTCTCCAATTCTTCCGGTGAAGTTATTAAGGAACTGCAAAAGGTTTACCGTAGGTCGTTATCTAAGATTAGACAGCGTATCGGACGCGAGTTATACCAAATATTTGAACTCGACCCGGCGGCAACGGAGATTAGAAACGAGCTTGACGAAGAACAACCAAAAGTTATAAGTGAATGAAAAACAACCTTTTAGGTGCGGTGGTCTATTTGGCCGCCGCTATTGCTTTAAACCCGTCCGTAGCTGTTATACTACTTGCTATCAAAGAAGATGGCGACCGAGTACACTACTACGGCGGGAAGTGGAACAAAACAGATTTAATTATCGGCGTGTCGGCGGCGTGCGTTGGCGGCGTGATTAGATATTTTTTAATTAAATACCTTACATAATGGCTTATCCAATAGAAAAATTACGAACGTTGTTTGAGATTGCCGTAGACGTGAAAGATAACGCCCTGGAGGCGGCGTTTTTTGAAGCGGATATGTTAGACCTCAAACCTCAAATCGGTATGGGTTACGAGTTATTACCTATCGAGTACAAGAACGGTACGGAGGACGCCGTGGGAGGCGAAAAAATCCTCTGTTATTACGCGTTTGCACGTTATTTGCAGACAGCAGACCAAAGCAGTACATCTACTGGTCTGAAATTACAAACTTACGGCGGGTCTGTTGTATTGCCGGACACGAGCAAATTTAAGAGGGCGGAAGCGGAACGGGCAAAAGCCGACCTCTTTTGTGAGGGCCTTGTAGCATGGTTGAGACAGGACGGTTTGTTAGCGTGCCCGAAAGTACGCAACACTCGTATCTCTCTAATCAAGTAATATTAGAACAACTCGAAACCTATTTTAGAATTTTCTTTGCTGTGACCGTTTCCACAGCGATTTCTAATGTAGTCGACTTCATTATGCTGGTCATCCTTATGAGCATTTTAAACTGGTTAGCAGGATACCGAGCGGATGCAGTCAAGGGCGAAAAGTATTCGCACAAGAAAACTATGAAAGCAGTTAAGGAAATGGCGCTCACAAGTGCTATACTTTTCTTTGTTGCTTTGACATGTACCATGTTAGAACCTACGGTGGACTACTCGATAGTTATCAAGGCACTTACAGGTATATTTGCTATTATATACGCGCGGAACATAACCCGAAATTTGCGTATCATACAGCCCTCAAATGAGTTCGTGAAGTTCTTGAATATGATTGCTAACGTCGAGTACAAGAACCTCAAAAAACGCATTAAAGAGGACGATTTAGAAATACCAAAAACAAAAGAAGATGGCGAACAGTAGTAAATTAGCTCCTTTTATTCTCCAATGGGAGGGAGGGTTTGTAAACGACCCTCTCGACTTAGGAGGGGCAACAAACAAGGGTATAACGATTAGCACGTTTACAGAGTACAAGAAGCGCAAAGGGCTGAAAGCCCCGACGGTTCAAGACCTCAAAAACATATCGGACGAGGATTGGCATGCAGTTTTTAAGGGTCTTTATTGGGATAGGTGGAAAGCCGATGACATAAAGAGCCAGGCAGTAGCAAATATCCTGGTAGATTGGGTTTGGGCTTCGGGTGTGCACGGAATTAAACGCCCTCAACGTCTTTTAGGCGTCACGGAGGACGGTATTGTAGGCGCTAAGACCATTGCCACGCTAAACGCCAAAGACCCCGTAGAACTCTTTAGAATGATTAAGGCAGACCGCGTTAAGTTCATTGACGAGATTTGCGCGAAACGCCCCGCAAACAACCGTTTTAAAAAGGGCTGGTTAAACCGTATCAATGCGATTAAGTATGAATAAATACCTATTACTAACCATTGGCGCGCTCCTTATATTAGTAATGTGGGGGTACGACAAGATACAAGACCAAAGAGCCGAGATACGGAAGCAAGGCCGTGATATATCGGCGTTGACTTCCGAGCAGGAGGGGTATATAACCAAATTGGGCGATTACGCCGTTAAGAAAAAAGCCCTGGAAGTATCCCAAAAGGAACTGAAAGAGATTAACGGCGGACTACGGGACGACCTAAAAGCGTTGAACATCCGTTTGAAAGATGCGTTATCCGCGTCGCAGGTGACAACCAAAACGGAGATACACGAAACGGTACGTACCGACACGATAGCGGGTGTGCTTCACGCAGAATTTACCGACCCGTGGAATAGAATTGTAGCCAACCTTTCGAGCGATAGTACGAGACTTTCCTATATCGGTACGGATACTATTACCGGGGTAATCTCCATAACAAAGAAACGTTTCTTGTTCTTTAGGTATGGCATTAAGTCGGTTGATTACGACATATCAAACAAGAATAAGAGCACAAAAATGACTATTGATATAGCCGTGAAGTTTAAATAAATGTGAATTTTTGTAACAATTCGTTGAGGGACAGCAAGCTGAAAGTTTAGTTTGTTGTCCCTCAATGCTTTAAGCCCTAAAGTTGTACTTCACACATTCATTTCCCTATACTTTATTTTTAAAATGTTGTTTATAATAAAAATATACCTATCCTCTCTACAGACCCTACAGAGGGGGTATGCCCTATATAAAATATTACCAACATTTTTCATTTCGAGTTCCATAGAGTTATATATATGAAGGACAATATTATAGCTTAAAGTGCTGATTTATTGAGATATAAACTTTCTGTTTCTAAACTGTTAATAAGTGGGAAGTACATTGAAGATAGCTAACCGCTTGATTTGTCGAGACTTGTACTAAATTCATAGTTAAATCGTAGTTAACCAGTGTTAAACGCTTTGCGGTCTCAAAATAACCTATTATATTTGCATCACGTTCAAAGGGAAACATTTCCCAACGTAAGAAATGAAACGGGCAGTATCCACATCGCACCGTACCAAAGTGGAAGAAATGAAAAGGAGATTTGATTATGAAAGAAAAAGATTTGGTTATGGTTGAACGGTTAGTTGACGGTAAGTTTACTATTACTTCATTCCGTTTGTTCTACGGTGACGACGGTACGACTTGTAATAATACGTTCGAGCGTATCGACTTTGACGGGCATTTTGAATATTATTCGGTTGAGGGGGATGCTTTCTATACCCTTAAAGACGTATTCAACTACATTATGACTAAAGAATGTTAAAGGCTGAACCTTTCATCCTTTGATAGCGTTTATACAGTATAACAATTTAAAAACAAAAGATTATGAAGACGAAAGAATTTATCTACAAAGGAGTTGAAAACTATTTGAAAAGTAACATGAGTGCAAACCGTTTCTCCGTAGTGGCTATTGCCGAGGACATGCCGACCTTTGAGGGCTTTATTATCCCCTACTACTTCCAAATGATTGAGGGTGTGCCGTTCCCCGGTGGACATCGAAGAACTGTACATCAATTCGGAGGGCTACGAAGAACAATACAGCGAGATTGTAACGCTGTTGGCGTCTAAACTTATGCGTTTGGGAAGTAACCAGGAATTAAACCAAAAAACATTTGAAGATATGAAAACTAATGAGATTATCGCAGCAATGCAAAAGAACTTAACCGCCCTTATGGAGCAACAAGCAAACGAAGTATCAGAACTCGAAGCGTATAAAGCCAAACAAAAGGAAAAGGCAGAGACTTTAAAGCAATCTATTTTAAGCGCTTTTGCGGCGTTTATTGATGAGGACGAAGTAACTGCACCCGAACCCGTAGAAAGTCCCGCAGAAGACGAAGAAAAGGCATTGGCGGAAGCCAAACGCATGGAAGAGGAAGCCGCCGCCGCACTAAAGCAGGCAAAGGAACTTGCCGAGAAAGAAGCCGCCGAGGCGAAACGTAAAGCGGACGTAAAGGAAGCAAAGGCACTCGCCGCAAAAGCACTCGCCGCAAAAGCACTCGCCGAGAAAGAGGAAAACGAACGGAAGCAACGCGCAGCCGTAGCAGAAGCCGCACTACAAGCAGCGAAAGACCGTAAGGCCGCCGAAGATGCAGCAAAGGCGAAAGCCGAAGCCGCCAAAGCAGCCGAAGAAGCCGCCACACAAGTAGGCGAGGAAGAAGACGAGGGCGACGGAAGTATGAGCGAAGAAGAATACAACCGCCTTGAAATCTTGTTGGATAAGTATCAGTCACCAATCGCCAAACGTGCTATCCAGGAACTGAAAGACGCCGGGCACGAGGAAACACTAAAGCCCCGTGTAAATGATAACGGTTGGTTCTGCCGAACGAAAAAGGCAAATGATATGATTGTAGACGCCGTGGATAAAATTGCCGAAGAGCAACGAAAGGCACTGTTTGCAGACGGCTCGTCTTTCATGGAACATCAAAAAGAGGTCGGCGTGCTGGCACGTGCACAGGCTTCCGCTAAAAGCTTCGCAAAACAGGCAAGGGTATTTGAACTGTGTCCTATGACTATCACCGACATACCCGAAGCAAACCAAATGGGTGTACTCGCGGACGCTGCACGCATCTGTAACGTTGAGAACCTTTTCAGTACACCGCGTTTCAAGGAGTTTTTAGCCGAGTTCGGTCTAACCTCAATGGCACAGTTGACAGGTGACAATATAGCGAAGTTCTACGAATATATGTTTGAACAATGTACTTATAACGTATTTAAAGAAAAAGAATAATGAAAGAACAAGTAATAGACCACACAAGTAGGGAACACGCCCTACTTTCACCGAGTAGTTCACATCGTTGGTTAAACTGTACACCAAGCGCACGCCTGGAAGATAAGTACGGAGAGGATAGCGGGGGTGGTGCCGCATCGGAAGAGGGCACAGTAGCCCACGAGTTAGCAGAAGCCATACTCCAGCAATACCTAAAAAAGGAATTATTTCTTTTGATTGACGAACCGAAGATACCTAAAGAGATTGCAGAAAGCAAGTATTACAGCGCGGAAATGCTTAACTATGTAATGGAATACGTTATCAAGTGCGTAGACGTTTACGAGACCTACGGAGACGCGGAAATGATTATCGAGGGTAAATTCGACCTAACAATGTACGTTAAGGAATGTTTCGGCAGTTGCGATTGCGCCGTGATAGCCGGGGACGAGGTTCACATATTAGACCTCAAATACGGAAAAGGCGTACAAGTCGAAGCCGAGGACAACCCACAGTTAAAAATGTACGCGTTAGGCGTTATACGCTCTTTGCCGCCCGCTACGCAGTCCAAAATTAAAACGGTACACATGACTATCGGCCAGGTACGATTAGGGCACATGTCTACATTTACAATGACCCATGCGGACTTAACCCACTGGGCTATACACGAGCTACGCCCTAAAGCTACTTTAGCTTTCGCAGGCGAGGGAAAGACGGTCACCGGGGAACATTGTAAGTTCTGCAAGTTCAAAGCACAATGCCGGGCGCAAAAAGAAGCCCTATTAGCCGAGTTCGACACCCACGAAGACGCGAATAAACTAACTAATGACGAGATAGGCGATATATTGAACAAGGCGGATATGTTTACCGATTGGTTAGCCGCCGTCAAGGCACACGCATTAAGTGCCATTAATCGAGGTGAAGCCGTGAAAGGGTGGAAACTTGTTGAGGGCAGAAGTATTCGCGTAATATCCGACCCGGAAAAGGCAGTAGATACGTTATCCAGCGCGTTAAGCGTTGACCCCGATATGTTCTACAACAAGAAAATAAAAGGCATAGGAGACCTGGAAAAGATTGTAGGTAAGCAGCGGTTAGCTTTATTGCTTGACGGTAATATAGTGAAGCCCGCAGGAGCGCCCACACTCGCCAAAGAGAGCGATAAACGGGCTGCAATCAGTTCAGCCCTTGACGATTTCGAGGATTTATCCTAAAGAATGTTAATGAATGAACCAACGTATTAGATAAAGCGTTATATTTGCATCAACGAATTAAAAACAAATAATTATGAGACAAGAAAGATTTAGTATAGCCGAGTTGGTAGACTTTAAAGACGGTGAACAATTCGATTTCACACTGCAAATCGGATTAGAAGAAATAGAAATGCGCTTTATCTCCGTATCGGAGTTCCTCAACGATGTTATTTATTTGCTTCTGAACTATGATACGAATAAGTACGTTACGATAATGGAAGATGAGGCAAAAGATATAATCATCGAGAATTATTAAAAGAAGTTAATCAAATGAACAAAATCGAGTTTCATTTGTTATTTATAGAACAACAACGGAAAGTCCGAACCGTTTAGAGGACAAAAAGAAAAAAAAGTGAATTATGAAAGCAATGATTAAGAACGTGAGATTGAGTTATGTTAGAGTGTTTGAAGCTGCACAAGTAAACGGAACTGGAGATGCGAACTATAGTGTTTGTCTACTTATCCCAAAGGATAGCCCGGAAGCGTTGAAGCTAATGCAAGAAATTGACGCGGTAGCACAGGAAATGAAATCAAAGTACCCGAAACTAAAAGGACAGCTCCCGAAAATGTGGTCTAACCCGTTGAGAGATGGAGACGCCGAAAAAGACGGTGCAGAATACCAGGGAATGTACTTCATTAATGCTAAGCGTAAAGAGAAACAAGGTGCACCGCTCATTATCAACGGAGCAAAGCAGTACATCACCGACAAAGAAGAAATGTACAGCGGCTGTTATGGCAACGTATCTGTATCACTTTACCCCTATGAGTTCACAGGAAAATACGGTGTAGGCGTAGGACTTAACGCAATTCAAAAGACAAAAGACGGTGAACGTTTGGACGGTGGTGCATCTATTGACGACTTCGATTTCGAGGAGGAAGAGGATTTAAGCATTTTTGGATAACTAACAAGAAATAAAGAGAACAAGTAATAACCGGGGGGGTATAAGAGCCCCCCAACAAAGTAAAAAAATGGGAAAATCCGATAGTTACATAAACGAACAAGGTATTAGAATTTCAAAGGCAACGGGCAAACCCGTAGCAAAGTACACAAAGCGCAATAAACAATATTGGGCGAAACGTATGGGTGAAGCCCCAAAGGCAGAAGCCGCACAAACCGTTGAGATAGTAGTAGACCCGTTAATAGCGGAACTCCAAAGCCTGTACAGCGAAGAAGAAATACAAGGTATTATCGGGCTTAAAAAGGATAGCGCCCCCGTCGAGTTGGTAGAAATACCTAATAAGAAAAAATGCGAACTCGATGAGGGAAACACTGGGTTTTTGATTGCCTCCGATTGGCATGCGGACGAAGTTGTGAAACCGTCCACCGTATTAGGCAAAAACGAATACAACAAGGATATTGCCGAACAACGTATCAAGAATTTCTTTGCAAACGCCATCTACATGATTAAGAAGAAGCCCGTAGATAACCTGGTAGTAGGTCTTATCGGCGATATGATAGGCGGCTACATTCACGATGAATTAGCACAAACAAACAGTATGTCACCTATGCAGGGCATTAGCTTCGTTAAATCGCTTGTTATTTCGGGGTTGAAAAAGATACATGACGAGTTGCCCGACTTGCAGCAAATCACGGTAGTAGGTATCTGTGGTAATCACACCCGAACAACCCGCAAAATGCAGTTCTCGAATGGCTTCGCCATGAACCATGAATTTTTCATGTACAAGGATATTGAACAAACGCTCACTCTTATGGGGCTATCAAAGTTTAAATTCATTATTCCGGAAAGTGAATTTGCATATCTAAGCATTTACGATAAAAAGGTTCTTATGTGTCACGGACACCAGTTTAGAAGCGCTGGCGGTATCGGCGGTATTTACCCGTCCATGTTCAAATGGTATGCCAAAATGAACCAAACTATCCAAATAGATAAGGCGTTCATAGGTCACTATCACCAAATGATTTACACTAAAGAGGTTTGCGTAAACGGCTCGTTAAAGGGTTATGATGCCTTTGCAATGGGGCACGGGTTGGCGTACGAAGTACCGCAACAAACGTATGTAATCCTCAATGAAAAGCGAGGTTTTATTTTCTACTCACCCATTTTTGCAGATTAATTTTAACCCCTCTATTTGTTAATAAAATACAAATAGAGGGTTTTTCTTTGTTTATATCAAACCTTTACCCTATCTTTGTCGTTATAATTAGAAACCAATAAAATTATATGGGTATGAAACATTTATTTATCGACTTCGAGACGTATTCCGATATTGATATTAAGTCAAGCGGTAACTACAAGTACGCGGAAAGCGAAAACTTTGAAATACTCCTTTGCGGGTATATGTGGGATACCGATACGGAGGTGTCGATTATTGACTTAACAAAAGAGGGCGGGCGCGATGAGTTTATGAACTTCTTTACCGAGGTGGCTAACGACCAGGACACCGTAATAGTTGCCCACAATGCCACGTTTGAACGCGTGTGTTTAATGAACTACGGGATAAACATAAGTCCTATGCGCTTCTTCTGTACTGCCAACATGGCGCTCTATTGCGGTCTCCCGGCTTCACTTGACGCGGTGTCACAGATATTAAACCTTTCCGATAAGAAGTTAGGTACAGGTAAGGCGTTGATACGTTTTTTCTCCGTTCCTTGTAAGCCGACAAAATCGAACGGCATGCAGACCCGCAACCATTCAGTGGATTACCCGGATAAATGGGAAGAGTTTAAAACCTACTTGGAGTATGACGTACTATCGGAAAAGGAAATATTTACAAAATTATCGGTTTTCGAGTTCCCGGAAAGCGAGCAGCGCATTTATGCAGCCGACCAGCGTATAAACGATTACGGTATCCTGGCGGATGTTCAGTTAGCCGAAAAGGCGGCGGAACTGGACGCGAAGCACAAAGAAGAATTAGAGACCGAAGCACTGAACAAATACGGTATCACGTCTCTAAAGTCAATGCCCCAATTGAAAGACTTCATTTACGACAATACAGGCGTTGAGGTGTCCACACTGATTAAGGCGGAACTTCCGAATGTAGTTGCAAAGGTGAAAGCGTCAACCATGCCGGAAGAAAAGAAGCAAGCAGCGTTAGACGTACTTTCGATGCGCGTAGAGGTCGGCAAGACTTCCAACGCTAAATATACCGCTATACTTAATTGCGTTGGTAAGGGCAACCGAATACGCGGTCTATTCCGCTATTACGGCGCCTCTCGTACTGGTCGTTGGGCGGGTCGCCTGGTGCAGTTGCAGAACCTACCGCAAAACCATTTAGAAGACCTGGACACGCCGCGAAGATTGGTTAAAGAGGGCGCGTTCGATGCGATGGCAATGTTCTACGATAAGCCTACGCATATCATTTCGCAACTTATCCGTACGGCGTTTATCGCGCCCGAGGGTTACACCTATTCAGTCGCCGACTTTTCAGCCATTGAAGCCCGTGTAATCGCATGGGTCGCTAATGAGAAATGGCGTTTGGAATTGTTCGAGAACCCGAAAAGCGATATTTATTGCGCTTCCGCTTCTAAGATGTTCGGCGTACCAGTCCATAAGGGTGACGAGTTGAGACAGCGCGGAAAGGTTGCGGAACTCGCATTAGGATACGGAGGGGGTGTAAACGCCCTCACCACTATGGACACTAAGAAAGCGTTAAGGGATGAGGAGAAGCCCGAAATACTTGCTAAGTGGAGAGAAGCAAACCCCAATATCGTAGCCCTGTGGAAACGGTTGGAAGACGCTGCAAAGCGCTGTATAGGCACACGCCACCCTGTTACGTTCAAGATAACCGATAAAGCGGAAATTGTATTTAATTATAAATATGGTGCAATGACGGTTAAATTACCGAGTGGGCGCGAACTTTTCTACCCCGCGGCGCGTTTATCCAAAAGAACGATAACTTTACCGTCCGGGTCTTTCGATGTCCAGGATATAAGTTATAAGGGTCAAAACCAAATTACAGGGAAGTGGGAAACGCTTCACACGTACGGCGGTAAACTAACGGAGAACGTAGTACAAGCTATAAGCCGCGATTTGCTGGCACAAGCTATATTTAACGTTTTTGATATGGGTTATAACATAGTGCTGCATGTGCATGATGAGATAGCCGCCGAGATACCGAAAGACGGTAACGAGGAACAAGTTTTGAAAGATATGTGCGAAGCAATGGCAAAAGCGCCCGAATGGGCAAACGGTATTGCTTTACGTGCAGCGGGTTATATAACTGATTATTACAAAAAAGATTAAAAATGGAAATCAGAGATTTAAAGATTACAATCGCAACCGCGGCTTCTGCCGTTTCAACGTCTTGGAAGAACAAGGCGTTGACGTGGGGCGAGTTCGTAACTATGATGTCGAACGCGAGGGTTACCAATGAAACGTACCGCGAATTTATGTCGATGTCTAAAGCCGAACAAGGGCGCGTTAAAGACGTAGGCGCGTTCGTTGGCGGCGAGTTGTTGAGCAGCAGGCGTACCAAAGCGAGCATCGGCGAACGTAGCCTTATCGCCTTGGATATTGATTTCGGCGAAAAGGATTTCGCGGAACAATTCGCGGCAACTATTCAACGGGCGTTTTTCATTCACGGGACGCACAAGCACAATTTCGATAAGGGCGTGTACCGTTATCGTATCTTAATGCCGATAGACCGCCCGGTAGATAACGAGGAATACGAAGCGTTAACCCGAAAGGTTGCGGAACTCACAGGCATGGACTTATACGACCGTACAACGTTTCAGCCGGAGCGCTGCATGTTCTTCCCGTCTGTGCCATCAGACGTATCGTATTACTTCGAGGACTTTACGGACGTTTACCCGGAAGTCCTGGAGGTTGACAAGTATTTGGATATGTACGAGGATTGGAGCGATACGACCGAGTGGGCATACCATAAAGACGAGAAAGGCGAAGCGCGCAACCTGGCAAAGGAACAACAAGACCCTACACTAAAATCCGGGTCTATCGGTGACTTTTGTAGAGCGTACACCATAAGCGAGGCAATCGAAAAGTATTTGCCCGAGATTTACACGCCCACAGACAAACCCGACCGTTGGACTTATACAGGCGGCTCTACTTCGGGCGGTATGATTACCTATGACGATTTGTTCGCATACTCGCACCATAGCACAGACCCGATACAAGGCAACCACGTGTTTAACGCGTACGACCTGGTACGTATCCATTTGTTCGGCAAATTGGATAAGCGCGCAGATAGCAAGGTGTCAATTACCGAAATGAACCGTTTAGTTTATAATGACGAAAAGGTAAAAGCACTGTTAGCTAAAAAGAACGGTGAAGAAGCCGCCGAGACATTAGCCGAGTTCAACGTATTGCGGGTGGATGATACCCCGGTAGTAGACGCCGAGGATACGGGAAACGAGCCGAGACGGTTAACCGCCGATGAGGTGGGCGAACAAATTGCAGCCGTTACGGCACAGTTGGACGACGACGGAAAAGGCGGTGTAGCGAACTCGTCTAAAAACATCTCCATCATATTGCGGAAAGACCCGTTAATAGGTAAACTAGTCGCACGCGACCTGTTTAAGGATAGACGCGTAGTAAGCCGTACGCCGCATTGGAGATTGAAAGATACGTCCCTGGATTTTCAAGACGTGGATTTTGCGGGCATACGTAAACACATAGAAGATATTTACGGTGTGTCGAGTGTGCAGAAAGTAGATGACGCTATCGCCCTGGAAGCCGAGTTTAACGCATTCCACCCGATACAGGACTATCTAAACGGTTTAAGTTGGGACGGTATGCCGCGCGTTGAACGTTTGCTTATCGACTACATGGGCGCAGAAGATAGCCAATACAGTAAAGACGCTATCCGTGTAATGCTCGTGGGTGCAGTTAAGCGCGTGTTTGAAAAGGGTTGCAAGTTCGACACTATGTTAGTTATGAAGTCCGACCAGGGCGCAGGTAAATCAACTCTTATACGCATGCTTGGTAAGAAGTGGTTCAGCGATAGCCTTACATCTATGGATGGAAAGGACGCGTTCGAGCAACTCCAGGGCAATTGGTTGATTGAGGTCGCCGAGTTATCCGCGATGCGTAAATCGGAAGTAGAAAGTATTAAGAACTTCATTTCAAAAACAGAGGACAGCTTTAGACCCGCATACGGTCGTGTTACTAAAAACTTCCCCCGTCAATGCGTATTCTTCGGAACAACGAACAAGGACGACTTTTTAAAAGATGCAACGGGCAACCGCCGTTTCATCCCGGTGGAAGTGAAAGCGAACCCGCGCACACATGAACTGTTTGAACCTGCGTTTGAAAATTATGTAGACATGGTTTGGGCGGAAGCGGTTGCGATGTATCGCGCCGGGGCAACTACCTTACTATCTCGTGAGAGTGAAGCCGTAGCCGAGGAACGCAGGGCGGCGCACCTGGAGCGTAGCGGATGGCATGGTGAAGTAGATAAGTACCTAAACATGAAAGTACCCGCCGATTGGGGCACGATGTCAAGCGCAGAACGTAGCATGTACTTTGATAACTACGATGAGGAAATGACCGCGGCGGATTACCAGGTTATGAGCGAGACAAGTGTACGCGCTATAATGGCGGAAGTGTGCAAATCGAATAACGCCGACCGTAGATTAGGCAATGAGATTAAAGACCTCATGTTAGGTTTCAAAGATTGGGAGTTCCGCGGCATGGTTGGAAACGATAAAACATACGGAAAACAAGCTTCGTATGTAAGAAAATGTTAAGGAGCTAACTAAATACGGCTTTATTCATAATAGATGTTAACGGTATATACAACCTATTGGATAAAGCCGTATATTTGTAGTGTTGAAAGGAACTAAAGACCCCACCAGCGTACTAAAATGCAAAAAGCTGGTTGAAAGATTAAATTCGTAAGACGAGAAAGTAAGCAAACGTATCTCGAAAGGGTTAAATGAAAGTTCGGTAACCGATTAAATGAAGCTATAAAGCTTAAATCTTTAGAAACCTTACAACAAACAAAAAGAAAGTTAATAAGGAAATAACGGTGAACCTTTCAAAGCGCCCGTTGTTTATTAAGTATAACAACAATTTAAAAACAAAAGATTATGAAAAAGTTAGTAGTATTAGCAGTGTTAGTGTTTACATGTGTATCAATGTTTTCGCAGATTACAAGTCAAGGTAAACCCGAAGTATTAAAAAGTTTCCGCATGGGCGTATGCAAGTTGATTGATACGGACGGGGCGTTAACCATTGTCGCCAAAACAAAAGAAGCCGCCGGGCTGGAACTGACAGTCGATTTAGGAAACTACCAGGAAGCCGAAACGTTAATCGCCTCAATGATTGAGTACACACCGAAAGCCCGTGAAACGGTGAACCTTAACAACCCATCGGGCAACACGGCGTATTATCAAAAACTTAATGGCACGTGGGTTATCGTTAGCGCAGGCGGCGCGGCCTCCATTGCAGTAAGTAAGGGAGAATTAAAAAAGATGTTAACAGCGATTACCGAGTGAACCAAATCAAATTAGAAACGTTTATATAGTATCAACAATTTAAAAACAAAGAATTATGAAACTTACAAAAGTAGAATTTATCGTCAAGGGTGAGAGAGTAACCGAGTATATCAATTTAAATCATGTGTCCCGTTTTATGTGGATTGACGGTGTACCGTTCGTCGGTATGGTAGGGCAGACCTTTACGCGCCAATTAGTAGACGAATACGAAACGATTTTCATAGAAGCGTTTGAGTAATGATAGAGATATTGAAAGTTAGATACAATAACGGCGGGGGGTGGGACACCCTCCACCAATCGGTAAAGCAAATCTTTCCAACGGTGGAGAAAGCAAGGGAGTTTTATAAAAAGAAGTTAGAAACAGATAAAATAGTTTTGTGTTATGCAGAAAAGTTATAAAGTGAAAAAGGTGGAAAAGTCCGAAGCAGACAACGTGCGGGACTACAATGTAGGCGCTTCCGATTATGCGAAACATAAGATACAACCTTGGGATATATGGCTGGAGTACAAACTAAACCCGTGGGACGCTGATATAATCAAACGGGTGTTAAGGGACAAGCCAACGGACGGGCGAAAGCTCGACTACGAGAAGATAATACATATTTGTAAAGAACGTATTAGACAGTTAGAAAATGGAGAATGAGATTACAAAACTTTTGGATAAGCGTATTAAACTTATTAGGACTATACGAGGAAACCCCGACCCGTCCAAAATGTACAAGGAGCTGGAGCAATTGGATAAGCAAATCGAGAGGGTGCGAAAATATGAAAGAGATAGTGAGTGAAAAGTATTTGGAGCGTACTCTATCGGAGAAGCTAAACAAATGCGGGTACGCCTGGTGTATTAAACTACTCTCAACCTTTGTAAGAGGGTTGCCCGATAGGCTGATACTTTGTAAGGGCGGATACGTTTGCTTTGCAGAGATAAAGACAACCGGGAAGAAGCCGACCGCAATACAAAAATTTATTCACGAACGGTTGAACAAATTAGGTTTCACGGTGTTTATTGTAGACACCAAAGAGGGTATGAACGAAGTTTTAGAACATGTTAAAAACAAATCATTATGAACCCAAAGAAAGTAAAAAAAGAAATTGAGTACAAGTTAGGATTGTATTTCGGTGTTAAGAGTGGCGTTATCGGTATCAAGGACGGCACAGCGTACGGAACTATCGAAGAAGTTCAAGCGGACTTACAGCGCGATATTATCCAGGACGTGAACTACCTGGCGATTAAATACCGACAAGGGAAGCCCGAACACCAGGATTTCAAAAGCATTTGCATCTATTATCGTAACCATTTAATGAACCTATAAAATGGCTAACTATGTAACTCTAAACGTGTCTTGCCAATCGGGTATGACCGAAATAAAAATAAACGGTAAGTTGGTTAAAACGGCTGCCGAGATTGAAACAGCGATAAGGGAAGTGCAACCCGATGAGCACTCCGAATTGTTAAAACAACTGTTAATGTTAGTGAGGGCAATAGAATGTTAAAGAAAGAACAATTACATGATTACCAGGTTAAAGCCGTGGACATGATAGTAAATAATTTTAACTGCGGTTTGTTCCTCGATATGGGCTTGGGTAAGACGGTGAGCACTTTAACTGCTATCCAGGAACTTCGCGAGATAGGTTTTATTGACAAAGTATTAATCATTGCACCGAAAAAAGTTGCGCAGGTAACTTGGAAAGATGAGATTAATAATTGGGAACATCTAAAGGGTTTGCGTATCTCCGTGATAGACGGGACAGCGGCACAACGCCGGGCGGCTATGATGGCAGATGCGGACATCTACACGGTAAGCCGCGATAATGTTGTGTGGCTCGTGGTTGAACACGGAGGCGTTAAACTGCCTTATGATATGGTCGTTATTGACGAGCTTTCAAGTTTTAAGAACCCCGCCTCGAAGCGTTTTAAAGCCCTAAGACGAGTGCGGAAGTTTATCCCACGGGTTGTAGGTCTTACTGGAACGCCCGCCCCCAACGGGCTAATAGACCTATGGGCGCAGATGTTTTTGATTGATGAGGGTAAACGGTTGGGCAAAACGATTACGGGCTACCGTGATAGGTTCTTTACTGCCGGACGTAAAAACGGTGATATTGTCTACCAGTGGGATTTAAAAAGCCCGGCGGAAGAAACGGAACAAAAAATTAGCGACCTCATCAAGGATATTTGCATCTCCATGAGCGCGGAGGATTATCTAAAGATGCCGGACAAACTTATGTACTACGATAGGGTTAAACTATCCGATAAGGATTTCAAAGCCTATAAGACCTTTGAACGTGAGCAGGTATTGGAGTTCATAGAAAGCGGCGAAACTATTACAGCGGCTTCCGCTGCGGCTCTTAGCAACAAGCTACAGCAATTTGCTAACGGGGCGATGTATGACGCCGATAGAAAGGTATTGCAACTCCATGACGAAAAGATAGAGAAGCTAAAAGAACTTGTAGAAGCTGCCAACGGGCAACCCGTACTTATTGCGTACACGTTCAAGCACGACCTTGATAAGATTATGGACGCCCTAAAAGAATACAAGCCCGTCAAGCTGGAGAAGCCCGAACAAATAGCCGATTGGAACGCCGGAAAGATTAATGTTTTGGTGACACACCCGGCATCAGCGGGGCACGGTCTTAACCTGCAAAAAGGTGGGCACATAATGATATGGTACGGCTTAACGTGGGCGCTGGAACTGTATCAGCAATTCAACGCCCGACTATATCGCCAGGGACAAAAGAAGCCCGTAAGCATTCACCACATAATCGCTACCGATACAGTGGACGAGAAGATTATAAAGAGCCTGGACGGAAAGGATACTACGCAGCGTAGTTTAATGGACGCAATTAAGGAAATTGTAGAACTTTATAAAACTAAAATATGATTAGGGAATTAACGCATGGTTCGCTGTTTAGTGGGATTGAGGGCTTCGGTTTGGGCGCGGCCCTCGCAGGAATAAAAACTGAATGGAGCTGTGAGTTTGAAAAGTATCAAACAGAAGTAATTAAAAAAAATTTTGGAGATGGGCACACAGTATATGGAGATATTAGAACGCTTGAAAACCCGCCATTTGTTAACATCATCAGCGGTGGCTTCCCTTGCCAGGACATCAGCGTTGCTGGAAAAGGCACAGGCATTAAGGGCAGCAGGTCGGGACTATGGGGGGAAATGCTACGGGTTATTACAAACGTCAAACCCGATTATGTCATTATCGAAAATAGCCCTCTACTTAGAAAACGGGGATTTGAATACGTCTTACATGGACTTTCCGAAATCGGGTATGATGCACAATGGCAATGTTTACAAGGCGGCTTCCTTGGATTGCAACAACGTCGGGAAAGAATATATATCATTGCCTACCCCGGCAGTAAGTTCAGCGAAAGGAAGCCCCCGAAACCGATATTTCGGAAGCCCTACCTACCGGGGGAACTATCACGAGTATATCCGGGATGGAGAGAGCGACGGGATTTACCCGAGCCCCGAACTTTCAGAAGCGTTAATGACTTTCCCAATCTCGTGGACAGAAACAAATGTTTAGGTAACGCCGTACAGCCTTTAATGGCACAATACCTGTTTGAGTGTATAAAAGTGTTTGACGCGGAAAATGTATAAAAGAAGTTAACGAATGAACCAACGTAGCGTTTAAATCGTTATCTTTGTATTACCAATTAAAACAATAGGATTATGACAAGAGAACAAATTATCACGAAAAAAGTAGAGAAGCTGCAACAGTATGTAGGCTTAACTATCGAAGTAGAAGAAACAACCATAATAGAGGGCAGCGTAGTAAAGCCCCTGAAGGTTGTAGGTTATAACCCCTGCGCAGAAATGTTAATCGTAGATGGCGGCGCAGGCGGGGCGTAGTAACCACTTGGTGCGATACGTATTGGTATGTGAGTACAAACAGAATAATTAATGTATTATGAAAGCAGAAGAATTAGTAGGACTGCAAGTCATGGCAGTGATAGGCGGGAAAGAAGTTATCACCCGCGTAGTGGGGTTCAATGGTTTAGCCTGGGCGATTATCGCCTATGATGGCGGAATGTCAAAGGACAACCTACAACCCGGCGATACGGTCGTGTTCGACTGTACGGGGTACGCATATAGGGAAGTGGATAACCTGGTAGTAACGGATGCAGCGCGATTGTCTGCGGGAAACTACCTTGCAGACGTGCCACCCGAAACACCGTTATCGGAGTTCCTATACCCAACGTTGCCCGACCCCGATACGCCACCCGCCGAAGTGGTAGAGAACGAAACCCCATTTATAGAAATCTTATAAAACAAAAAAGTATGAAAGCAAAAGATTTAGTAGGAAAGTTAGTAACATCGAACTATTTAGAGAGCCGTAGAATTTTCCCCCGGCGCAACGTTCAAGGTAGTAGGATATGAATGCGATTTGAATTGGGTAATAATAGACGCGGATTTATGGGGCTGGCAAGGTTTGGATATGTACGACTGTGTAACCGAGAAGTGCAAAACCTATTGGTATCTCCGACTATGTGAAATAACAAAAGTGTTATAACAAGTTAATAAGGCAATCGCGGTGAACCTTTCCAAAGCTCCCGCGTTTATATAGTATAACAATTAAAAACAATGTGATTATGAAAGCAGAAGAATTAATAGGAAAATGGATTGTATCGGAGGTATTAACGGATGAGATAAACGCACCTGCGGGTACAGCGTTCAAGGTAGTAGGGTATTATTTCCCGAATACGAATTTGGTAATAGTAGACGCCGAACGCTGGGGCTGGAAAGGATTAATGCCGGGCGATGTCACAATCAAGGAGTGCGAAACCTATAAGTACGTCCGCCTGGACGATATTACAGAAGTGTTATAACAATTAAAAACAGTGTGATTATGAAAGCAAAAGAATTAGTAGGAAAAGGGATTGTATCAAAGGTTTTAACAGACGAATTAAACGCACCTGCGGGTACAGTGTTCAAGGTAGTAGGGTATGTCCCGGATACAGATTGGGCAATAGTAGACGCCGAGCAAAGGGGATTGAAAGAATTAATACCGGGTGACGTCGTAGTAGAGGAATGCGAAACCTATATGTACGCCCACATGGACTATATTGCAACGGTATTATAACAATTAAAAACAAAGTGATTATGAAAGCAGAAGAATTTGTAGGGAAGTGGGTTACGGGTTGGGCAATGTTCGACAGGGAAGCGGGCGAAGCCCCCGCGCTGGTAGTAGGTTATAATCTACACGGGCATGCAGGCCCCCGGTTAATCGTTGAGAACTTGCAAGGGTGGGGCTGGACAAGATTAGGCGGTAGCGATGTTTGCTATACCGAGTGTGACGCGTACGCATACGCAATACCGAGCCAGTGTACTATCGTAGAAACGCCCGCAGGTGAGTTCGATTACGACACACAAGGCAACCTTTTAACCACCCCCGTAGAACTGCCGGGTAAAACAATTATGAGCGAAATAATAGAACTCGAAGCCAGCGGCTGCCGTGTTAACCCTGTGGATAATGGGTCTATGATAAGCACGCCGAGCGGTGCACACTATTGGGCTGATACGATAACAAAGGTAAAGCCATGAAAGAAGTAATAAGCAAAGCACGCCAATTAGCAGGCGTGCGTATTCGGAAAGCCCTGTACGGGCAAATAACATTGTCGGGTAGGGTTGTAGGGTACGAGGGTGACTGCCTGGTTATCGCGTACACAACTCCAGCGGTTCGGGCGTCATTCCACGCCGAGCGAACCCCGACAAACCCAACACTATTATGTGAAGTCCCCGCAGGTCACTCGCTCCTACTCACCGAGCCATCGGGCATTAATATCTTCGAGGTGGACAAGGAAGCCGAGCGCATGCGTAGCTGGTTTAGAAACTACATGGCGAGGGTCGCATACTTCGCCCCGTACGGTGTCCAGCAGAAAGGTATCATCGTAGGTTACTTCGGAAGCATGGCGGTTATCCGTACAATGTACACGAGGGCTTCTAAGGCATTATCGCCCGTCTCCGTTGGGGATTACAACGCGGGCGCAATGAAAGACGTACAGCCGCCGAGCAAAGCATATAGGGACTACCTTGTAAGGGTGGATAACCTACGGATTACGAAATTAACGGGAATTGAAAACATTTAAAAGAAATGATAGTTATGTGGATTATTATAGTATTAGTTATATTGGGAGCGTCGGTGTTTGCTGGCACTACGGCTGTACTCCTTAGTTCCGTTATCGCGGACACGTGCAGCGTGGAGAACAAGAAACGCTTTGTACTTATCAGCTTTATCGGTGGCGTCATCGCCGCAGTTGGATTTGTTCTTGCGGCGTACATACTCGCCGGGGTTGATTATCTTTTAAGTTGTGTAGTATGAAAGCAGAAGAGCGGACGATTAGTTTTAAAGTGATTGGGGCAGCCCTCAACATTCACGACTTCATTATATGGGAGTTCGTACGTAGGTATGGATACGACAAGGGTATAACGAAAGACAGGAAAGGACGCGGGGTCGTCCAGTGGCAGAAAGCAAACCTTTGGATAGACAAGCTGGCACAGTACCTAAAGTTCCAGGAGTACAGTTATAAGCAGGAAATCAACAAAGGGCAGTACACCTACATAAGTCGCGAACGTTTCCAACGTGAAAAGGAAAGCGAACAAGACGTGAGACGTGAGTACGGCGTGAACGACAAAGGGCAGGTGATAAGGGCGACTATCTTCGCCGATGGCACTAAACAGATGTGGCATTGGGGCACGTTGGAATATGCGTGGCAATTGACAAAATGATAGTTGCGTAAAGCCGTGAGCTATCAAAATGATAGTAGTGCTTACGAAATACTTAGCGCATTATTTATGATAGCTATAGGGGCTATATGGTGACAAAGTGTCAAAGCGTATGAAGTCGGAAAGGCTTTGTACGCTTTTTTTTATGCACCCCGCGCTACAGGCCTCCACGGGCTGTATATGAAGTAGAGTT